>Ga0209236_1000165_pt1 | contig 34940 bp, 37 predicted proteins | sample GraSoi013_1_40cm_FD_185819 | JGI IMG/M metagenome (GOLD analysis project Ga0209236, IMG submission 185819) | Grasslands soil microbial communities from the Angelo Coastal Reserve, California, USA - Sample 09_27_2013_1_40cm (SPAdes) (version 2) | ecosystem: Environmental > Terrestrial > Soil >... | reverse complement strand
TGGAAAGTAGGGTAGAACCTCAGTATACTTCTCCTGGCCCAACGTTTCCTTGATGATTTCTCCAACTCTAGTAGAGTTGCTCAGGATCTTGTCAATTTGAGAATTGAACAATCCATCCTTGTAGGCGAGAGTTCCCGAGACACTCCTGTACTTCACTCCCGTCTTGTCTAAGGCGTCCAATAGGAGGCTACTCATGTGGCTCCCATAGCTCGCGTGACAGCCAAACGGGTCAGGGATGCTTGAAACGGGGAATCCGATGTATTTTGATAGCGACTTCGGAAGACCGGCGGGGACCTTTCTAAGTCCGTCCATATCGTCTGAAAACGCGATCAGTTCAGCGTTCCTCCCCATACTCTCAAGTGCGAGCTTAATTCCGTAGGCACGGGCAGCGTCGCTATAGTTGCCGATATGTGGGACGCCTGACGCCCCTAATCCGCTCTCGACTCTCAGCAGATCAGCTTGCCGACCGAGCCTCCCCTCTCTCTCAACAATCTCCGAGGCCACCTTGTCTAGCCAGGTGCCTCTGCCAATGATCTGAAAGGCCGCAAGCGCCAAGATTTCCAATCATTAGGAGAGACTTGCACTTGATAAAGAATAAATTGCCCAGAAAGGGATCAGGCGTAAAGTGGCGAATGGTTGTCGGTAACGCTTGAAGGATTCCGTCCCTCAAGCTATCTGACTGGCGAAACGGCCCGGCTACAGGAAACAATCGGAGACAGCAAAGCGATCGCCGCAGTGTCCGGAGGCGTTGACAGCACTGTCGCGGCGCTCGTCGCAAAAAGGGCACTCGGGGACAGACTATTCCCGGTTTTCATAGACACCGGATACTTGCGAATCGGTGAGCCCGAGAGCGTCAAAGCGAGGCTCGGAGAGGCTTCCTTAGGGTTGAAAGTAAAGCTAGTCAAGGCAGGTGGGCGCTTCTTGGAAGCAACGAAGGGCGAAGCGATAGCCGAGGAAAAAAGGAAGAAGTTTCGGGAGACGTTCTATCAGGTCTTAGCAGAAGAAGCCCGAAAGGATGGTTGTGACTTCGTTGTTCAGGGAACCATTGCGCCGGACTGGATTGAAACCCAGGGTGGAATAAAGACCCAACATAACATCCTAGATCAGATTGGAATTGATTCTCTGGCCACCTATGGTTTTAGGGTCGTCGAACCCATCTCAGAATTGTATAAGGACCAAGTTCGGGTCCTCGGACGACATCTGGATGTCCCGAAGGATCTGTCTGAACGACAACCGTTTCCTGGTCCAGGGCTCTTAGTAAGGTGCATTGGAACAGTTTCTAAGAAAAAGCTGGACCTTCTCAAATCCTCAACAAAGATCGTTGAGGAGAAGCTCGGCCCCTTCAACTACGACCAGTACTTCGCTGGCGTTATTGAAAACAAGTTCGCTGAGGAACCAGTCTACAAGAATTTGGACGAGACAGCGGCTGTGGCTCTGGGTCTTCCCACTTCAGAGATTCGCGTCGACGTGTTCGAGGATCGAGTCACGGGGGTCAAGGGCGATACGAGAAGCTACGGCAGATTAGCTGGAATAAAGATCCAAGAGGATAGCAGAGAAACTTACGGATGGCTTCCTGAGAAACTTCGCTTAGCTCAGTCCAGCATCGTCGAGAAATTTGTGGAGGTGACCCGTGTATCGGTCCTGGTCAAGGAGAAGAGAGGAGGTCCTCCATTATCGGTCATAGTTAGAGCGGTCTCGACCCGTGACTTCATGACAGCCGCGGTTGCTCAGGTTCCCTGGAAGATCTTGAAAGACATTGCAGAATCTATTCTCAAGACTGGCGATTCGTCACGAGTCTACTACGACATTACGCCGAAACCGCCTGCGACCATAGAGTTCGAGTAGCCTGACAACCATTCCCGTTGTCTACGTCAAAGGCCAGTACAATCACCTGATAGCTAGGAGACTCCAGGAGCTGGGAGTAGACTCCCGCTTGATGCCTCCTTCTACTCCTCTGGAGAAGTTTGACGCTATGGGGGCTGATGCGCTGGTTATGGGCGGCGGACCTCAGAGCGTCCGATCCTTTGATGCGCTAACTGATGAACTCAGGGACGCTTCGAACTTGATGACCAAGATCAAGCTTCCAATGCTGTGTATCTGCGTGACCCACCAGCTGATGGCCACAACGTTCGGGGGCGCGACAAACCTAGCCAAGAAGCCCGAGTTCGGCCCGGTCGAAGTTTCGGTCTTGGATGAAGACACCATCTTGGCCGGTTTGAAGCCTTCATTTACGGCCTGGGAATCTCACAACGACGAAATAGTCGCGGCGCCACCCGTGTTCAAGGTTCTCGCGAGCTCAGATAATTGCACGGTCCAGGCGATGAGGCATGAGAAAATGAACTTGTTCGGGGTGCAGTTCCATCCCGAGGTGTATCATACCCCCAAGGGCGCCGATGTCTTCAAGAATTTTCTGAAGGTCGTGGATGATTACAAACGGGCGTAGCGGGCTTTTTCAAACCGGCTAGTCTCTCAAGAGATTTCTCGAATAGTATTAGCTAGTCCTTCGTCTTGTTTCGGCCCGCATATCGATTCGTTGCACTCTTGTAGCCGGCGAGCCAGAATCCCAAGAACAATTCAGCTACAGCGGCAACCCCGAAGCCCACTACACTCAAGATGTTTCCCGCCGCCACGGCCAAATACTCTTGAAACGCAAGGTAAGACCAGAACGTCAGCGTCCCCGTTTTGACTGCTGTGGACGCTAAGCTAGAAGTCAGGTTTGGACCCGTACCGCCGGTTGTCATTGTTGACGCTAGAGCCGCCCTTCCCTCGTCTAGGGCAGACCCTGCGTCGGAGCGATAGGTTTCGAGCTGAGCAATCTCCTCGGGACTGCGTTGTGTAGGATCGTTGGGCAGCTGTGACAAGTAGTGCTCAAAGAGCAGCCCGGCATTGATGACCTTAGCTGCAAGCTCGTCCAGGTTGGCGTTTTCTAGTTGAAGCCACACATCTAGGAACGTATCTTCGATATCAGTGAACTGTACCACTCGCTGGTTCAGAAGATTGATTTCTCTTCCGGACACATCTTTTCCGGTCCAGGCGGATTTGCCCTGAGTGTCTATGGCCATTGTGACATCAGGTCAACACGGCACTCAAGAAGACAGATACGCTATTTGTAACCCTACCAGGGCCTCGCTAGGCTTTTCAGCCCGTCTGAGTTACACTATTTCTGTAAGTCTTAGTGATGGGTGGCCCTTGTCGAACCCGAATTCGACTCCATGAACATTGGTGAAGGGTTTGACGCCATAGACGACCATTGTGTCGTTGATACTCTCAACCTTGAGATAATAATCCGCTGTTCTCAGGAATGCCTCTGTGATTTTGTTCGGGTCCGACGCTACGGCAAGCGTGACCGCACCGGCATCGCGCATCCTCGCGCCTATGTTTGCTAGACCTGGGAGCATTAGGTCGTCCCCATAGACCTGGACAAGTCTGTCGAAATCTATCGCAAGGATTATCGACGATGAGGCTGTCTCGAGCTCTTTCCAAATATTACTGAAGAGCGTAAAGTCGTCCATTACTTTCCCATTTAGCTGAACTCTCCAGCTTTTGTGAGGAAGATTTTGGTTGTACTCAGCGATCCGGACTCTCTGGTTCAGAGAATTGTCCCCTATCAGGGGCCTCAGGGATTCCGCGACGCTGTCCGAGCTAAGTGTGCTGAATGGGACGATGAAGGAGGACCCTCCTTGATTAATGAAATTGGCATTGATGATTCTGAGGAGAAGCCTCACCCCCATAGTGGGGACAGTATTGTTCACGTGTACCAAGATCGATGAGCCCCTCCTGATTCCCCCCTTGAGCATGGCATCGAGGTCGCGACTGCCTGTTGAGAAGGAGGATTGCGTGTGGGGAACGGGCGAGAGGATGTTTGGTTTGGCAGAAGCATCGTTGTCGAATTTTGTGTTTGCTAGCAGATTGAACTTGCCCTTGTCCAGTGAGAAAAGGGCCCGATCTGATTTGACTCTAAGGCCCCGAAGCTTGTTTACAACGATCGTTCTCATCCGTCGACCGTCCAGTTCTGAAGATGAAAGCGTTACAATGCCATCGACCAGATTCGGCAGGTCACCAACGCGTCCGCCTTCACTCACTAGTACTACCCCTACTCTGTTGTCGTCGGGGTCCGATAGTATCGCAGACTCAATCATTCGTCGCCCATCCTCGCTTGTGTTCCTGAGGGCTCCTTCCCAACTGTCTATGACCATGAGACCTCTGAGCCTGGAACGCTTCAGGGTGAGAACCTTGTTGAAAACATCGTCCGCCTCAGACACTCGTATTTCGGCAGACCCTTCCATTGAGCTGTCGGGTGAGGTCATTTTTGAGAAAGGGTCGTGCATTTCGTGGATCCAAGGAAAGTGTTTCCGGAGCTTATTGGGAGGAACTCGGCTTGGCACGTAGAACCTAGCAGGCGGAACCACGGTGCTTCCCATGCGAGTTGCCTGCACCCTTTGCAGGAGCTCAAGCGCCAGCGTCGTCTTCCCGGCGCCCGGCGGTCCTTGGATTAGGAGAACGTTTCCTGCCGATTCCAAGAATTTCGAAATGAGATCAAGTATGCCATCGGCTCCGGCTCGCTTGGTTTGGACGGTCTCGCTTTCGTCGAATTGTTGAGTAGCGCTGGTTTGGTCCGGAGACTCATCCTTGATCATCAAGAATCAGTTATCTGACTAGAGAACTCGTCATACCCACAAGAGTTCCGTAACTTGGAATGACGTTTCGGGGTTAGACCGGAACCTACCCCGTTTCACCAGCTATGATTGTCCAGTTCCGAGGAATCGAGATGAGTTCGACTCCAGGTCAACGAGGGATTCTCGGTCAACAAGGGCTGCGCGTATCTTTTTCGCAAGCTCCTCGCTTGTTAGATCGAACAGAATAGGCCACCCATCCTGCGCGTTAGTGATTGGGTGAACAATGATTCCTTCATCTTGCACCATCTTCATCTCGTCCTTCGCACTGCGATAGTTAGAGTCGGGAACCAGAAGGTCTGTAATCTTCACCTTCTCAGCTTTCAGTATTCCCACGAGTTTCCCAGCTTCGCGACCCCGACCACCAAGCCCTCCTACCGGCCCCACGTCCATTTTCACACCGATTGTTCCAGTCATCACTTTCGACTGGATTATCGTAGTGTTGGAGAGTTCAGAGATCAACGCGTTCAGCATGGCATAGCCTGCGCTCGGACCGGATACTCCAGCTCCTGGTGCTCCTTCAAGGATGCTTCGGATCTGGAAGTGCACGTGATACTTGGAAAGGTCGACTCGGGTCCGGGACCAGAGCCATGACTTTACTGCTTCAACAGCATTCTCGGCACTCTCTATCACGGAGTGATCTGGGACGAACGTCTGCCCCATGATCATGGAACTGGCCTGGCCGGTTACGGACACGTGTCTCTCGCCTGAATTGGCTGGCCGAACATTACACTGAATGGTGAGTATGCCTCCCGAGCCCCTGTCGCTCGTGTACAGACCATACGTGACACCGGGCAGGGCCTGCGAGAGTATGAGCGCCTCCGCGATCTCACGATGCTCCTTGTCCTCTAGGGATTCGAGGCTGGATATTGCCCTCTGGAAGTGGAACAGCCGCAGCTTGTAATTATCCGGGTTCACCTGGTCCCGCTTGAGATCGGTTCCCTCCTGTTGGTAGAGGGCGAGAACCTCCTTTAGTCTATCAAGGTCCTCTTCGTACTTCGTCGTAATATTTTGGACCGCTGACTCTGAAGCCCCGGCATCGGTGATGCCTCTCGCTGCTGCGATTTCGGACGCCCAGAGCCGGTGAGCCTCAGAGACTGTTTCTGCGACTCCTCTCGGGCTGAGTACTCGTTGTCTCCGGAACATTTTGGTTATCTTAGCCGCGTCGACCTCGGGGTGGAGGTATGGCTGCAACTTCCGGAGGTGAATCGCAACTACCTCATTCCATTCAGCGTCGTTGAGTGGTGGATGGATGTAGAAGATGTTCGGCTCAAACCTGTCACGGGTGGCCTGATCAATAAGCTGCTCCTTGTTTGAGGTCGCAATGACCACTACCCTATCTTCCGACCGGAGTTCGCTCAGCTCGGCCTTAACCTGCGCCAGTATCTTATTGCTAGACGGATCGCCCCCCCAGAAAATAGCATCAGCCTCATCAAGAAGCAGGATGCACGGGCTCTTTTGACGGACCATTCCGAAGAGATCCTTGATCCGTTTCTCCGGGTCTCCCATGTAGTTTGCACCACTCATCAGTTCGCCCCCTCGCACTTTGATGAACCCCACATTGTTCTCGGCAGCCGCGACCATCGCCAATAGCGTCTTTCCTGTCCCAGGGGGTCCGAGGAGGAAGAATCGTGGATTCGACTGGTGGCCCAGTTCCCTCATTGATGGGTTGAAGGCGAGCGCGATGTGGTTGAGGACCTTGTTCTTCACATCATGAAGGCCGCCAAGGTCTTCTCGACTAACTTTGGGCTTCATTACATAGACCGCGTCAACAACTTCCTGCGATTTCTCCTGTTCAGAGTAGAGTTTGATGTTCCGCGCGGCTGCCGCAAAATCCTCGATTCCCGCTGAGATCTTGGGCCGTTCGATAGTTCGGAGATCAGTCCTCGATTCTCTAATCCTCTCTCGCAACGGTGCCTCCTTTGACTTTCGGACTTCTCGGAAGATCTCTTGGATGTCGCTGGGAGTGAGGGAAGCACGGCGCCTGATAGTTACCTCTCTCTCCATCAGATCGAGAAGATCGTCAGCCTTGAGATTGACCCACCCCTCTCTCTTCAGCGAGTCGTTTACGACCGCCAGCAGCATCTCGCGAGTCACTCCGTCGTTCAGGCTGACCTTTGACAATCTACGACGAATATCTTCCCGGATCTTCTCATACGCGTTCGTCGCTACGATCACCATGGTTCGAGATTTTCCGCTAACGATCTTGTCAAGCCAGCGATTCAATTCATCCTGAATTCTGGTGTCCTCTATCTCAGCCCCCGTCTCTCCACGAACCTTCCGGCCGAAACTCTGGAATTCATCGATGTAGACAACCGAAGGAACAGAGCTTGCATAATCCAAAAAGCGGCCGAGTTGTCGAGTGCTCTTGCCGTAGAATTCAGAGTAGACATCAGACCCTTTCAGGATCACAGGAGTAACGAGGACCCCACTCCGATAGCCTTCGAAAAGCATCTCTCGCAACGATACCATGGTTAGGAAGGTCTTGCCTGTTCCACTGTCTCCCGCAAGACATACTGCCTTCGGCAGTTCTTCTTTGCCAAAATACTTGGTCAGAGAGGGATGCCGAAGTACGTGGAGTCTGAAGGAGTCTAGTAGAAGGTTGAACTCTCTGTCTCTCCCGATGAGATTTGAGGGAGAGAACTTTTCTGGTGGATATTCTCGGTCGAGACGCTCCTGGATCTTCCGGAATCGTCTGGGTGATACTCTCGCCTTGCTCCATCTACCGTAAGACTTGTCGACTGATCGGAGCGGAATGAGGAAGACTCGTCTAAGCCATGGTCGACGGTCCCACCAGGGTCTCACTGAGCCGAAGAGGAACTCGGAGAGTTGGTCGTCGTTGGCTGCTACTCGTCGCTGGTTCTTCAAATGCTAGTCCTCCATCATCGGCTTTAGGTCAAGGAACTTGTCCAGTCCTTCACGGGCGAGGTAGATGATGAGTCCTAGTACGGCGACGAAGAACAGCGAGAACAGGTCTACTAGGGGGAAGAGGTTGAGGGTGACGAAGAATAGGTACTGCGCTACAGTAACTGTGACTGTCTCGCCTAACATCAGGACCAGGCTGATAATGAAACCAGCAAGTAGTGTTCTGAACACTACATCGATCCATAGATAGATCCTATTTCCCCGGTCTAGGGGTGGCAAGTGACCCTCAATCCTCCTCTTTTCGTCCTCGAACTTTACCCACCGGTAGCCTACGAAAGCGAACTGGGCTCCGAGTATCGTGTAGAGTATCTTGATCCAGAGAGGGAAGGCGTTGCCGAACTGGCTGAACCAGCCAAAGAACGATGACCAGCTGAGAGGCACGCCTCCCCCACTGCTCGGCGCAGGCTGGAAATCCGCGAATATCGTAAGATTCAGGTCTCCTGCCGACACATAGTAGGAGGTGTACTGGCTATTCGAGCCAGCGATGGGATCATTGATTATGATTGCTGTCGAGTAAGTGCTTGGGTAGGAAAGCCAGATGTTCAACGTGTAGAGTTGGGTCGAGTTTGTTGTCAGGGTAAAGTTCTTGGATGGATAATTTACGTTCGAGACGTTTGCGGCGGTGAGGTTGCCTCTCACGATGACTGACTTGATAACCTGCTGAGTGGAGCTTATGATGAGCTTGTTTCCAGCATAGAGACTCACGTTTTCTTGAGGGCTGGGAGCAGCATATCCTAAACTCGTGATCGATGCTAGGAGTACTAGAGCAAGGGCTACCAGTATCCATCTTCCTTTGTTCAACCATCCGATCACGCGTTTCTCTTGACCGTGAAGTCTCTGCGGACCGTGCACTCAACGCACGTTGTTCACGGATTGGAGTTCAGGTATAGACTAAGCTCCCGTAACTCTAGCGGAAATGACATGGTTACGCGAGCCATCGGGTTTTTAACCAGTTAACATTCGAGATACCTCAAAGTGATGGCCGTGGCCTCGGGCACTACCGCATACAAGCGCATGTTTCTCCGCTGGGAGATTCTGCGAGGCTGGATGCCTGCCATCGTCTTCGCCGCTATTGCCCTCGCCATCGAGCTGCTCTTCTTCACCTACATGGTGGGCCGTGGCATGATGGATGAAGCGTTCACCATTTCTCTCGGAGCACTAAAGATCCCGCTCTCTATTGCGCTCTTCTTTTCGTTGGCTAACGCGGTCGTCCTTCTCACGCTCTGGATGAGCGTATTTGAGAATACTGCATTTGTAATGGCTGGTCCGGATCGACGTGTGCGCAGGATACTCTACCCGCTAAGAATGGTAAAGGCCGCAGCCATCGTTCTGACTCCGTTCACGATCGTCCTCTTCACGCCGTACATCGTCGAGTCGAGCTGGTTCATCAGTGCCGTGGTTTCAGCATCGAATACAGTGCCTTCATTGAGGCAGACTGCTATCAACTTCTACACTTGGTCGTTCGGTTTGGAAAGAATGGACTATTCAGTCAAGTTTGTCGTGTCTCAGCTTTCGGCCGCCTTCACTTCAACCGTCGTCTCAGGGCTACTGCTCTGGAGAGTAAAGGGAACTCGCAATCTCATGCTGGCTCTTAGTAGAAAGAGGTAGCTCAGAGCGCTATTAGAATCTCGGCTATTCTGCTCAAGATGGTTAAAGAGTCCTCTTCTACAGCGCTGAGTTGAGAATCGCTCGGGAGTTTCGTTACTCCTCTTCCAAATGTGACGAGCTTGGTCTTAGCGCCTGAATTCGCCAAAAGTGATCTTGTGCGCAGAAGATTGTTGACCGCTGATGCGGTCACGAGCGGAATTGCGAGCACATCTGGTTTGACGGCCTTCACGTTTCTTACGATGTCTTCGGGAGACAGCTCCTCGCCACCGTCCAGCGCTGAGAATCCTCCCATCTCCAGCATAGTCAGAAGGAGTGTCTTGTCGAACGTGTGAGGGTCTCCGTGGAGAGATGTGACCATTACTCGGCCGGAGATTCGTCGCTGTTCCACTTTGAGTCCTGGCCTGATAGCGTTGAGGGCGCTCTCTGCTGCGCGCTCGCAACTTTCAACTTGTTGAACCGTATACCTCTCGACTTCGTGCAGGTCAGAGACAATATTCATTGTCTCTGAGATGGCGTCAACGACGTCATTTGTTTCCGCTCTTCCACTGGCGATTTCTCCTGCAATACGTGCGGCGTCTTGATCATCGCCCTTCAGGATCACTTCTGTCAACCGCTTCGACGTTTCGTTAAGAGTCGGAGCTTCGTCAGTAGTCATAGAAGCCCTTCCCGGTCTTCCGGCCTAGTCTTCCCTCTTTAACCATCTTCTCAAGCAGAGGGGTCGCTTTGAAGCAGTCGCCATACTCGTTCTCCAGGACTTTGAGGGTCTGATAGACCACGTCAACGCCGATGAAATCTGATAGTTGCAAAGGGCCCATTGGGTGGTTCGTTCCCAGCATGAATGCTTTGTCGATGTCTTCCCGCGATGCAACTCCTCCTTCAAGGAGTTTGATGCTCTCGTTGAGAAACGGCATCAATGCTTTGTTAACGATGAATCCGGTCTTGTCGAGCGATTGCACAACTGTCTTCCCTAGTGATTCGACAAAGCCTCGTGCAGTTTTGACGGTTGACTCGGAAGTCTGGCTTCCTTTGATTAGTTCGACGAGCTTCATTGTTGGTACGGGGTTGAAAAAGTGGAGTCCCAAGACTCGGTCCGGTCTATGAGTAGCACGTGCGAGACGCGTTATGCTTATCGATGATGTGTTAGATGCTAGGATTGCTTCCTCCGGAGAGAACTTGTCTGTCGTCGCAAAGACCTTCTCCTTAACTAGAGGATCCTCAAAGACTGCTTCGATTACGAGATTCGCGCTTTTACAAGCGGCGTTGAAGTCCAGCGTACCGGTCAGTTTCGTGTTAGTTGTGGAAGCCTGGTCTTTGGTTATGTGGCCGCGAGCGATGGCTCGCTGGACGTATTCTTCGACTCTCTTCATTCCAGAGTCGAGCAGCTTCTGGTCCTGTTCGACAACGACGACATTGTGACCCGATGCAGCTGACACATATGCTATTCCGGACCCCATTGTTCCAGCTCCAACCACTGCGACGTTCATCTCAGACCAGCTCCGACGTTCATGCTTTAGCTGATAGAGCTTTTCGCCACGTCCAGCGCTGGTATGAACGGTAGTTCCGGCGAGTACGGTGATACTCTCTCCAGAAAATCAGCAAACTGCTCAACCGAGACAATGACGACCCCATCTACTAAGCGCGAGCGAGGTTCGAAGAGAGTGAGAATGATGGGCAGAGCCGAGACTCCTTCTCTCCCAATATCTCTTCTTGCCTTCATTTGCCGGATAAGTGCTTGGACTGCTAGCTTTTGATGCTCAGCGGCTTTGCTAAGCTTCGAATCATACCCTGGAGATTCCCAGTGTTTACAGTCCACCGCGAGAATCATCGGACCCTTCTTTGCGATCACATCGATCTGCCATCTCCTAGAATCATCCTTCACGATGATTCCTTTCTGGGTATCAAATCCAACACTCTGCATGCATTCCTCGCTGAACCCTTCGAATTCCTGCCAGGTCAAGGCTCGGGCCACTTGCTGAAGCGCTCCATGCCTGGCAGCCTCGAACGCCAGCTGGAAGCGGGTTGAATTGCTGAGGTGTGCGCCCGATTGGTACTCGAACTTCAAAAACTGGCCGAGAATGTGGGCAACTTGTTCCGTTGTGGTTTTCGCTCGATCGGCGATCCGGGTAATGCTGATCACTTCATTATTGCTCGTCTGTTTCAGAGTCTCGACTATCACGCGGGCGACAAAGTAGGATGGAGCTGACTGCCGTGCCCTATAGTGGCGAGTTTGCAAAGGTCAGCACGAGCATCGCAATCCCGAGAATGTAGAGAACCTTTCTAGAGTTGCTGACTGGGCTTACGTCATCAAGTGGTTCTACTCCAGCGAATCCTCCGCGAGAGAAGGCCATCATGACGAGAACGAGGAGAGCGAATGCCCAGAACCCTGAGAGGAGAAGCAGGATCAGGCCGGCGAATGTTGCAATCCGGTGTCCGCTCGGGCCGAAGACCGCTCTGGAGATGTGGCCTCCGTCGAGTTGCCAAGCCGGAACTATGTTGAGGAATGTTAGAAGCGCTCCTATTTGGGCCGCGAAAAAGAGTTGCTGGTCGAATATTACATTGGGGTTGATGTATCCGGTCAAGTTGGAGAGTAACACTAGTATGAGGGGCTGAGCTGGGAAGCTCACGTTGGACAAGCAGCTTCCAACTCCGAGCTGTGTACTACAGGTAGAATTCCAAGTGTTGAGTGAGGCCAGTTTTGCGGGAGTGAGTGCGGGTCCGAACAACATGCTCAGGGTGCCAACAACCATGGTCACGACGAATCCAACGACTGGGCCGCTGAGACCCAAGTCGAACAGTTGATCTCTATTCGCAGGGGGGCCCTTTAGAGAGATGAGGGCCCCGAACGTGCCGATAGGAGGCGGACCCGGAATGAAGTACGGGAAAGTTGCATCCAGCTTGTGATATGTGGTAGCGGCTTTGTGTCCGAATTCGTGAAGACCGATTATGGCGAGTAGTCCCACTGCGAAGGTGGCTGCTTCAACATAGGGACTTGCACTCGGTGAGATTATCTGATTGTATTGTGCCTGAAGCGTCTGGGAACCACCTAGTCCTCCCGTCCAAAGGAAGTAGCCGGCAACTGTCACGGTTACAACTGTGGCTATGAACAGTCCCATGTTGATAGTTCGACGGGAGGGTTTGAGATGCGGTTTTTGGAAGACTTTGATTGTTAGCGTGTCTCCGGTAGCGCGTATTGCCCCTAGTAGGCCCTGAGGTCTGAGCTGTTCTACAATATTCTTGAACTTCTCTCGCGTCGGTCCTGCTGCGACGAGAATTGTTGGGATCCCATAGGGATCGAGAAATGCGTCCTTGACCTGGAATTGGGAGGCGACGATCGACTTGATTGTCTCCAGGGATGGCCCGGTGTACGCTGCGAATGTTGTGTCAGCGGCTGGTTGGGGCGGTGGTTGCGGGACGTCACTCATTCCTAGAAATCGCCGTTTTGTTCGCACGCGAGTTCTGAGCGATTTAAACGTGTTGTCAACTGCATTCCCTAGTCGTGACTTCGACGACAAGATATTATAGATCAGAAGTTTTCTATTATTGTAGAGGCTAGTTGCTGGAAGCGCCCTATCTGCTCCGGCCCTTCAGACCGGACGATCTCTCATCGGTCGTCGAGATAAACAGGGTTTGTCTTCCGGAAAACTACAGTGCATACTTCTTCATGGAAGTCTATAAGAGCTGCCCCGAAGCCTTCATCGTCGCAGAGCGTGAGCACCAGGTGGTCGGGTACATCATGTGCAGGCTAGAGTTCGGCTTCTCCGACCTCCGACGATTCCGCATGGTGCGAAAGGGACACGTCGTGTCTGTGGCTGTGCTGCCAGAGTTCCGTCGAAGAGGGATAGGCAGAGAGCTCGTGGTCTCTGCAATGAAAGCGCTAGAATTGCACGGCGGCGAGGAGTGCTTTCTAGAGGTCCGAACCGCCAACGACGAGGCAGTTAAGCTGTACAAGGATATGGGATTTGACACGGTAAGAACAGTTTCGCACTACTATCATGATGGGGCTGACGCTTTTCTGATGAGTGTTAGGTTGCCATATTCGGCCCCTTCAGGCGTTCCCTCGTAGGGACATTCGTCGTCTACGAAGGTCGCTTGGTTCTTCCGAATATTGCAGACCCCAGAAGTATTATGGCCGGTAAGTAGACCAATGCAGCGTTGAACAGGAGCGAAAAAGGATTCGTTCCCAAGAGCATCGTTGTCAAGGCGAACAACGAGAATAGTAGCATGATGACTGTTGCTGCATTCCAGGAGAAGCCCTCGTCCCTGTCGACTGGTTCCAAGTTCTAATCTGGCTAAGCTGCGAGCTTACGATTCTTCTTTCTTTCCCCTGAGCTTTCTCTCTTCCTCAGGGTGGAGCAGCCATTTGAGTGGGATGTTCTGGCTTGTCCCGTCTGGGAGTGCGCGTCGAATGCTTATGGGGAGGACTCCTTCCTCCAGCTCCATTATTGCAATGTCGATGGGTGAGAGTGTCGCGTCTTTGAGATCCAATAGTACTGGTGCGCCCATTGAGACTTGAAGCGCGCGCGCGCCTACGACCCTTGCTCTTTCGAAGCGTGTGAGCTTAGGGGGCCCGATCTCAATACTATCGGGCTCTCTAGTACTCACTTGCTCCCTCTTCGCCACCTTCTCCGTCGTGTTTCGGAGGTCCCGGAGATTCTTTCGATTTTGCTGAGGCTATCACGTCATCTATCTTTAGGATCATTCCGGCAGCTTCAGACGCGGATTTTATGACCTGCATCTTTACGCCGTGAGGCTCAAGGACGCCCTTCTCCTTCAAATCTGCCGCCTTTCCCTCGAAAACGTCAACGCCATACCATGTCTGTCCCTTTTCATGAGCTGCGCGCAGCTGTACCATAATGTCGATCGGGTCGAGTCCAGCGTTCTCTGCTAGAGCCACGGGCACAGCTTCCAATCCGTTGGCGAAAGCTAAGACGGCCAGCTGCTCTTTTCCTTCTTGTTTCTGGGCGAATCCTCTGAGTTGCTTGGCTATCTCCGCCTCTGGAGCGCCGCCGCCTCCTACGATTCGAGGATCCCGGACCACATCCCTGACGACGCACAACGCGTCGTGAATTGATCTCTCGGCCTCGTCGACGAGTCTCTCGCTTCCACCTCGAACGAGAATTGTTACTGCCTTCGGGTTCTTCGCGCCCTCGACGAAAGTCATCTTGTCGTCTCCGATCTTTCTCTCTTCCACCAGAGCTGCCTTGCCCAAGTCGCCTGCCTTGAGATCGTCAAGATTACTGACGATCTTTGCACCTGTAGCCTTTACCAGTTTCTCGATGTCAGACTGTTTCACTCTCCGGACCGCTAGAATTCCTTTCTTTGCGAGATAGTGTTGGGCTACATCGTCTATCCCTTTCTCGCAGAGCAGCACGTTGGCGCCTGCGGCCGCTACTTTCTCCACCATGTCTTTCAGCATCTTCTCCTCTTCGTCGAGGAATGACTTCATCTGTTCGGGATTTTCGATGTTTATTTTAGCATCAAACTCTGTCTTTTCCACTTCAAGTGCAGAGTCAACGAGAGCAATCTTCGCGTCTTCGATTCTCTTGGGCATTCCAGGGTGAACAACTTCCTTGTCTAGGACGATGCCTTTGATTAGGACTGTATCAAGAAGCGACTCGCCAGGTTTCTTCTCGACTTTGATATCATCAATGTCAATTCGGTAACCTCCTTCCTCCTTCTTCTCTGCAACCTGAAGAACCGCGTTGACTGCCAGTTCTGCTATTTGGTCGTATTCGGCGAGCAGCTTACTAGCCAGTGAGACCGTGGCTATTTTCTTCAGCATGACTTTGTCGGTTGGATCGACTTTGATCGCGATCTGGTCGAGAATCTCCAATGCTTTTGCTGAAGCAATGCGATAACCGTCAACGATTACGGTCGGGTGCAAGTCTTGGTCGAGAAGGTCTTCTGCTCTTTTCAATAATTCTCCTGCGACTACGACGGATGTTGTCGTGCCGTCGCCTACCTCATCATCTTGGGTCTTTGCTACTTCGACCATCATTTTGGCGGCGGGGTGTTGGACCTCCATTTCGTCGAGTATTGTGGCGCCATCGTTTGTGATGGTGACATCGCCGAACCCGTCGACGAGCATTTTGTCCATGCCCTTGGGTCCGAGAGATGATTTGATTGATTCTGCGATTATCTTCGCAGCAACGATGTTTGCCTTTTGGGCATCTCTTCCTCTAGATCTGGATGTTCCTTCTCTTAGGATAATTACTTGCTGGCCCGTCAGTTCCGCAGACAATCTTCCCCTTGCTCCTCTATTACGATTCCAGCGACACAAAACGCGCGCGATATAAATTTTGGCAACCGGAGGAACCTTGAAACCAGAAGCAATCGATACTTCGGGGAATCCAATGACGAATCAGCAGAATCCAGCTTCATTTCAACCCTTTTACCGGTCATTTCGGCGCTCTCGAAATTCTTTGGGTTACTCATCGCGACAAAAACGAGTCACACAATGAATTGAGAAAAGGCTCAATAGCTTAGCGAGGATTTTTTTTCGAGCTAAGCAATCATGCAGCTAGTTGCTCTTGCCGCTGCAGCGTTCCCGTTGCTCAGTTCTGGGACATCATTCCAAAGCTTGACGAGAGTAGATTTCCCCAGATTCTTTCTGTACCGCTTTTGGTTACGTCCTAGTGATTCGCTGTCGCATCTGAAAATACTTCGAGGGCTTCCTCGACTGGGTTACAATTCAACCCGAATCATACTATGGAACGACAAGAACCCGTTGATTCATCTGACATAACGATCCAGCCTCTTGAAGACTTGTCCTTCCCTTCTAATAGAGAACTCTTTTAGAGTAATCCTTCAAGTCGTGGAGAGAATCGGAGATTCCTAGTTGCGAGAGCTTATCAGAATCAATCAGCCTTTTCTCGGGAAGGAAGAAATCGACTCAGCCGTAGAGGTTCTCCGAAGCGGGGTACTGACCGATAAGAGCGGGATGGGTCCTCGAGTTCTCGAGTTTGAGAGAAGTTTTGCCAAGTATGTCGGAGCCAAGCATGCGATCGCTGTCGCGAATGGGACTGCAGCTCTTCATGCCGCTTTGCTCGCAGCTGAGGTCGGACCCGGCGACGAAGTCATTGTTCCTTCTTTCACATTCGTAGGTGCCGTTAACGCTATTGTTCTAGCAGGGGCTACCCCCGTGTTTGCGGATATCGACAAGGATAGCTTTTGTCTTAGGACTGACAGCGTTGAAGAGGTTGTGACTCGGAAGACGAAGGCGATTATTCCAACGGACCTCTTCGGCTTGCCTTCGGATCTGAAGGCTGCGACGGATCTGGCCAAGAGTAGGGGTATGACTGTGATTGAGGACGCGGCTCAGGCTCACGGTGCGCAGTATGATGGTAAGCGGGTTGGTTCCGTTTCTGACATGACTGTGTTCAGCTTCTATGCTGCGAAGAACCTGACCACAGGGGAGGGTGGTATGATTACGACTAATGATGATGAGCATGCTCAGGCACTTCGAATGATCCGATCTCACGGCGAGCAGCGACCATACTGGACGGTGAGGCTCGGCCATAATTATCACATGACAGAGCTCGCTGCCGCGATTGGCCAAGCTCAATTGAAGAAGCTTCCAGGGTTTTTGGAGCGGAGGCGGAAGAACGCTGAGCTAGCTACCCAGAAACTGGAAATGTCCGGAAAGCTGATTCTGCCTAAAGAACCGGAGGGACGTAGGCACGCTTGGTACGTGTATACTGTGAGGTTGCGAGGAGTTAACGCAGCGAAGCGCAACAAGATCGTCGACAAGTTATGGAACAAGAATATTGAGGCGGCAGTCTACTATTCAACTCCCGTACATTCCACTCCATTCTATCGCGAATCCAATCTAGCACGGAGAGGCCGCCTTCCTGAGACCGAGAAGGCTTCACGCCAAGTCTTCTCGCTACCTGTCCACCCGCGCCTCGGCGAGGAAGAGATGGACTATGTTGCGGAGACGCTTCGCAAGACCATTGCTTGACGGATCTTGTCTCGCATTCCCGCGTCAGAGATCTCGCGACCCAAAGTCATTTTCTCGATTGAGGGCGTGGGAGATGCCCTTGGAGAATTCCATAGGTTTGCCAGCCCCCGCACTGCTGACGCCCTTCTGCGAAATCTTCCCATCGGAGGCCGCGTGGTACGCTATGGTGAAGAAGTATACTTTCAGGTCACGGTGAAAGCACCAAGCGAGAATCCCAAGACCACAGTGGATGTCGGGAGTATCGCGTACTGGCCAATGGGTGTTGCTGTCTGCGTCTTCTACGGTCCGACCAAACCGTATAGTCCTGTGAACAAACTGGGGAGGATTATCGAGGGGCTGGACTTGTTCAAAGGTGTAAAAGAAGGTACTATCGTAACGATTAGGAAGGGTTAGGCCGCGGCGGGCTGGTAGATTCTGATCCTCGCGTTGCCGCCGACGAGAGTTACTAGTTTTCTTCTCTCAAGCTCTTCGAGTAGGTCTTTTGCGACGCTGAGTTTTACGTTAAACTGGCTTGCAAGGCTGTAGGGTGTGATAGCGCTCATCTTTCCAACTTCCCCGAGAAACTTTGGATCATTCATGTCAGGTGCTTGGAGGCCTCGAGGTCTTTTCTCTGCAACAGTCTTGGCCTTGCCCCCCTTCTTTCCTGGTCCAGTAGACTCTTCCTTTCCCTTGTCTGGCTGGTCCTGCGTCTTCTCCATCTGAGCCATGCTTCGCTTCTTAGCGCCACCCATAATAGTCGAGGGACAGTCTCCCACCTTGGGATAAATACGTTTTCGAGTAAGAGAAGCCGAAACGCTTATTCGCTATCCCGAGGAGGGCATCCCCATCTGACGTTTGTTAGCGAGTTGATTCTTTGAAGCTTGTCACGGTGAAACTTCCGGAGAAGCTGATCACCGATGTGGATCAGCTGGTTAAGGCTGGTATCTACCATAGCAGGAGTGATGCGATACGTGCGGCTGTAAGGGATCTTCTTCGTCGAGAACTATGGCATACTAGCCAGGGATGAGAACGTCTAGCTTACTGATTGTCGTGCAAAAATGTGCACGGCCCGCTCGGGATCGCTGGACCGGGTTATTGACCTGCCGATTATGAAAAAGTCTGATCCCGCGTTTGAGGCTCGGAGAACCTTTCCACCTTGGGTTCCAATTCCAGGGGAGTAGATGTGGATTCCGTTGTGAAGCTTTGCTCTTACTTTCTTAACGATGTCGGGCCTGTTCCCGCCGACGACAGCTCCGTCTGCTCCCCATAGATCTGCTTTCTCGGCGAATATCTCGTATTGGTGCTGCGGCTTCCCGTGGGAGTTTCGAAGCACGAGTTGTCCGTACGCTTCTGTTGCGCCGGGATTGCTCATGTAGACGAGGACAATGACACCCTTTCGGGCTTTGTGTGCCAGTGTGAACACGGGTTCCAGTCCTCCCTTCCACCCTGCGATCGGGTTGACGATTATGCTATCGAAGCCGAGCTCGAAGTAAGCCTGGCTTATGGCCGAGTTTGTCTCGTCAATGTCCCCCAGCTTGTCATCGATTATGCAGGGTAACTCGTTGGCGTGTGAGGTCGCAATCAGGGTCCGCGTCTTCACCATTCCCAAGTTCAGAACGGTCTGGCGGCCGAGCTTGATCGCGCAGATGTAGGGAGCAGTTTTTTCGATTAGTTTCTTGCCTGTCCGTAATAGTTCGCTCTGGGACGAACCTTGGAGATCGAGGGCAAGGATGATTCTGCTGAAGTTGTTCTTTGAGGCCGATAGAATATTTTGGCGAAAAGTACTGTTGCTGTCGACGTGCTTCCTCAAGTGAGCTTTGTGCCTTTCGCAAGAGAGGCTATCTCTTGCTTAAGGGTTTGGTCTGGTAATCGTTTCGGTGGAGCTTTGAATCCGTACGCTGAGACCGTGATGAGCGGACCAGTTTGTCCTTGATCCCAAGCTAGTTTTGTCATTCTGATGACGTCTGTTACTATTGCTGCACATGCTGGTCCATCCTCTAGCGACATTCTCATGTCAAGAGAGAATTCTGTTCCCGCAAAGTATTCGCCTTTGATGTTGAAGTAGCTTGTTCGCCGATTCTCCATGAAGTCGACAAAGTCAGAGGACCCCGCGACAATCGGGAACTGATAGGGTACCGCGGCTGCGACGGCTGATGTCTTGATGTTTCTCTTGATCTCGTACCGCTTCTTGTCTAGGGAAAGTTCTGATTCGGTTCCCCCTCCGATGTCGAGCTGGTAAGTCTCGCCGATTCGTATGCCACGGTCCACGAGGAGTTCGAGAACGTTTCTGTGGAGGATTGTTGATCCGATCTGGTCCATTACGTCATCGCCCGCGAGTGGAATCTTCTTCTTTCGGTACTTGGACTGCCATGCGCTGTTCGAGGCTATTCGAGCCGGGGTTGCATTGATGAAAGCGCTCTTGGATTGTAGGGCCGCTTGGGCATACATTTGGCTCGCCTTTGATGCGCCGGTCGGCGTCAAATTCACCAACACCTCTGCCTTTGACTCTGTCAGAGTCTTCGCTGCGTTGCTTGGTTTCGAGTCGCTGACGATTATTTTTTCGCCCGCGATCGGGGACACGCCGTCGAGCGGCTGAGCCATCTGAACCTCAACTCCTAAGGTTCGTGGCTGAACGAACTTCCGCGTATTGTTCGGTTCTTGGAAAATTGCTTCCGATAGGTCCTTCCCGACTTTGCGTTTGTCTATATCGAAGGCTGCGACGATGCGGATGTCGGGAACGGTGTAGGGTCCGATCTTGGGCTGGGCTAGCCCGAGCGTCTTCTTCTGCTGTTGTCGGTAATACTCGATTCCTTGAACCAGGCTTGAGGCACTGTTGCCCACGCCCGCGATTGCTACTCGGATCTCTCGAGCCATTGATTTAGACTCGATCTTGGGAAGGATGTAACGGAAGAAAAGGGTTTGGTCTCCAGACTTGGATCTAGTTTTTCGGGTTGGTGAACTCCAATGCTAGTTGCGCGAGCGACGCGGTTCCGAACTTGAGAACATCCTCGTCCACTTTGAATCTTGGGCTGTGGTTTGGATAGATGCAGCCTTTAGCCGGATTTTTGGTTCCAAGGAAGTAGAATGTGCCCGGGGCCTCGTGGAGGAATCTAGAGAAATCCTCTCCTCCAAGTTGAAGCGCCCTGACCTTGACCCTCGTGCCAGGCATCTTGCTCAAGATCTTGCTCGCTTGTTCAGTCACCTTCTCGTCGTTTACTGTCACCGGATAGGCATCCTTTTCGAACTCTACCTCGGCTTTCGCGCCGAACGCCCTACAAACCCCCTTGGCCACTTCGGCAACTTTGGCCTTGGCTCTCTTCCTCGTTGCCTCGTCCAGCGTCCTTATAGTTCCTTGGAGGATTGCCTGGTCGGGTATGATGTTCTCTTTAGTGCCGGAGTGAACGCTTCCCACAGTGATGACGAATGGTTGGATTGGGTCGATCATCCTGCTTGAGACGCCTTGGATCGCGATTATCACCTGCGCGGCCACGTAGATTGGGTCCACGGTCTGATGGGGGTAAGCTCCGTGGCCTCCTCGTCCGATGATTTTGATCTCGAACGTGTCTGGTGCTGCCATGACGGGTCCGCCTCTGAAAGCCAAGACCCCAGACTTCTCATCACCGTCTATGTGAAGCCCGAAGACAAAGTCGACTTTGGGATTCTCCATTACTCCGTCCTGAATCATCGGCTCCGCTCCTCCCCTTCCGCCGTGCTCTTCCGCGGGCTGAAAGAGAAACTTCACAGTTCCGAATAGTTCGTCTTTGTGATTGGCGAGTAGTCTGGCTGTTCCGAGGAGCATTGCGACGTGAGTGTCATGACCGCAGGCGTGCATCACGCCCTTAACGTTCGACTTGAAGTCAACATCGGTCATCTCTTCGATTGGTAGCGCGTCCATATCTGCTCTCAGCGCCACAACCTTTCCAGTCTTCACGCCCTTTAGAGTCGCCAATACCCCTGTGCCGCCAACCCCTGTTTTGACCTCCAATCCTAGAGCTTTGAGCTGCTCTGCGACGAGTTTGGCAGTCGCCTTTTCTTGGTAGGCTAATTCGGGTTTCTTGTGAATCTCTCTTCTGGTCTTGATGATTTCCGACTCGATCTTACGAGCTTCATTGAGGAAGTTCACCATCGTCGGCTGCCCAGTCACGCCCTTGGAAATGTCCTCCTGACAATAAACATGATGAATCCACCGAATGTAGTTTTAGCCATGTTCTCATCTCTACCTGAAGAGGTCGACCTCTTCAGAGTAGAGCAAGTCCTTTGCGACACCTCGACCCGCCTTGAATTTGTAGCCTCTAACCAGAGCCACGGGGATTCCGTCCGCCTTGTTCATCACAAGCTCTGCGGCACCAGCGAGCTCATCAGCAACTGCCATTTCTGTCACATTCAATACGTGTCCGTACATGTCTCGAGTTCCTCTGTAGTCCAGCACAGGCTTCATTCCTGAGACCCCCACGGCGAAGTTGACATGCCCCATCCGCCAAGCGCGACCGAATGTGTCAGTTATGATTACAGGAATACTCTTCCCAGTTAGCTTCCTTATTGTTTTGCGAATACGGTTGGCGGAACCGTCGGGGTCGACTGGTAAGAGGGTGAGGCTCGACTTTCGTTTCTCAACGTTCGAAGCGTCGACTCCAGAATTCGCGCAGACGAATCCATGTTTCGTCTCGGTTATCAGATGCCCCGCTTTCATCTTCACGATCCTTCTGGACTCGCGGAGGATTATTTCCACGTGTCGAGGGTCTTTTCCCGTTTCCTTTGCGATGAAGGCCGCAAAGGGTGACGGGTTCACCCCTGAAAGCGCAATCACTCGTCCCTCCGCTTTGGAGACGATCTTCTGGGTTACCACAGTAATGTCGCCCTGTTGGAATTGTTCACGCTGATCCTTCAGTTTAGCGACTACGAGATTCCCCAGGTTGTCGCCTCTCTGGATGTCAGGCATCCCCTTGACGGGGATTATGTTGATCATTCTCTCACGTCCCGGGGAAGAAGGACTCTAACTTTTTGGCGCCTGTGAGTTCCTCGTAGTCGAGTCCCACTGCGTCGAGCACCTGTTCGAAGGTAGAGCGGATGTATTCCGTGTATTTGTCTACGTCTATCTCGTGAATACTGGCAAGCTGTACGGGTTTGACTCCTGTACTGCCTGACACCTTGACGAAGCTGACTAGGTCTCCAGCCTTAATCTCGCTGCCCTTGTCCGTGAGCTGTTGCGCGGCCTTCACATGCTGGGGTGTTGTCTTCGTGTAGCCGGCGACCGCTTTGCCAATCATCATGTTGAACGCCAGGTCTTCCATTGAATATTTTCTGTTTCGGAGTTTGCTATACGAGTCCTGGACGAGGTCTTTGATCTTGATTCTGGCCTGGTCAAAGTCTGAGTATGTCTGGACCTGGCCCAGAATGTCAATGAGTTGATTGAAAGTTGCTTTGATAAATTCCGGAGTGTGTCTCTTCTTGCCTGTCAGTCCTTTGATATCTACCCGGTTGTCTGGGAGTACGCCGAGATAGTTCTTCTTGCGCTCGCTCAAGGCGACATACCGGTAGTTCTTGTCGACTTCCAACTCCATGCCAAGCTCCTTCTTAGACCAGCGTATCAGATCGTCCAGCTTTGACCGGTCCGGAGTCCCAAGAAATAGAGAATCCGTGTCTCCATAGAACACTGCGATCCCGAGCCGTTTAGCCTCCTGTATAGTGCTGGTGATATCGAATCTTCCAACTGCCGCAGTTGACTCCGCGAGAGGTGGGCAGTAGAGAGAGAACCTATCGCTTCCAAACACACCATAGCTGGCGTTGAGAACGACCTTGAGCGCGTTCTGGACAACCTGGTACCAGCTGAGAGTTGAAGGGTCGAGCGACTTCTCCTTAGACCGCGGCTTGTACCATCTGATCCTTACATCCCTGAGCGATCCAACCAACTGGCTCTCCATGGCCCGGTTTTTCCGACAGACCCAGTGGTCTGTGCCGGGAATCTTGTTTGTTCTGTCTTCCGGGTGGTTGCAGAGGATCGTCTCGTACCCAAGATTCCAGGTCTTGATTATCGAAGGATATAGGGAGGCGAAATCCAAGACCGCGACTTGGAAATGGACTCCGGGGGTCGGGTCAACTACCATTCCGCCCTTATACTTCTTGCCTTTGATTACAGCCGTTGTACTGGTGGAGCCCTTCGATTCTGTAATCTCTTCATGTCTTGGGATAATGTAGCCTCGAAGCCGATGTTCTCTGAAGAGCATGCTCCGGATCCACCCTGAAACTCCTTGGCGGGACATGTCTTCGATTGGCAGGAAGCTGATCCTTGAGAGAGCGGTAACGAGTTTCATCACCACCTCGCCGTCGAACTGGGTTAGGTTGAGAACTAGCTCCGCGTCCTGGTAGCAGTAGGCTGCGAGTTCGGAGTAAGAGAGGCGGGAGACTGGCGCGGAGATTTCTAGCTTTCCGGTCTCAAGCAGCGCTTCTGAAATGGCGTCGAGGGTGGACTCTCTATACTTGCCACTGAACGCGTAGACCTGGATTGACCTGTTGAAGAAGAACTTGTAGAGATCGAGGTGAATGCCATATTTGAACCCGGCTGATTCTCGTCCCAGTTCGATGGGAATCTTGTCGCGGGTAAACCCGAGCTTTTCAGCTCTGTGGAAGAGATACCGGAGGTCGAAATCATCGCCGTTGAACGTTAAGACGAACGGATACTCGTTGATTTCTTTGAAAATAGCAGACAAGAGCTCCTCCTCCGTCTCATAGAAATCCAAGAGTATCCCAGAAGGAGCCTCTGTAGCGTTGGCGTCTAGTCCCGGCCGCTTGAGGATCAGGGCCTTCTTGACACCGTCGTTGGAGGCGAAACTTGCACAGATCACCCTGTACTCTGCTTCTTGAGGATCAGGGACCCTTGTGTCGATTGGCGAGTGGACCTCTATGTCGAAGGCTACTCTGCGGTAGGCTGGTACTGGGAAGTCTAACAGTCGGAGCCATCGGTCGAGTAGGCTCTGGTAGATTGGGTCGGTCTCCTCAAAGACACTTTGGATATTTATTGAGCTACTCCCTGATTGAAGGGGGACCAGATTACCACGTTTGATGAAATAAGACATTCCGGGCTCGAGTTGACGATCGTAGATGTAATTCTCGGTGTATCGGATGTCTGCCTCCCATGCTTTGATGATGTCTCGGATACAGCCAGAAGGGCGTCCACCAATCGAAAGAGGGTCTCGCGCATGGATGATTGTGACGGGAATCTCCTGGCCCTTGAGGGCGTCAAACCTCTTGGCTCGTTCGAATCTGATGAAGCCTGGGTGTCTGACGAGGTTCTGGTTTTTCTCGAGCGTTTCCCGTGGCTCTTTCGAGAGGCAGTATGGGGTGTGGCCAGTGTTGTCATACCAGAAGTGTATCTTCTGGGATTTCGGCTCGTAGAGTTTGAGATATACACCCCGTCGTTCGCCATCGTAGCCAGCACCCACAAAGTAAGACTCAGTTAATTCCTGTGGGATGCTTGGCCTGAAGTTGAGCTGTGCTTTCGGATCCTGCCTCGGCCGGGGAGGAGGTGCGGGGTCAGGCTTTGCCATGTACTGGTCGAGGCTGGACATTAACGCGGACCTGATGTCATGAAGCATGAAAGTTAAACCTTAGTTGGTCCGAACTCGGTCTTGAAATTCTGTGCCGGCCAGAGTCTTGCTGAAGGTGTCGAGCGGCAACTGACTCCAGACAACACTTCGTTGAGAGGAATTTACGAAAGTCAGACTATTCGTCCGATTCGTGTGGGGAAGAATAATGCTGGTTCAGCAGACGATCTGCGAGAATCCAGACGTATAGAGAAGCTACGTGAACGCGACTCTGACCTCTCAGGCCAATTCAAGCTTGCTCATCGTGCCTTGGTGCTGGTTAGCAGGGGAGCCAGTGAGCGAGATGCCGTTCAGCGGGCCGCAGCCTCTGACCCTCGCTTGACAAGCGTCAAGCGTGAAGCCTTAGCTCTAGTATTAGGAACCGTGAACGAACAGGATCTTCTCGACATTCATCTGCAGAATGCACTTCCCGAGGAGAAGATGGGGATAAGCGCTCGATGCCTGTTTCGGCTAGCAACATACGCTCTGCTACGACTAGGCGCAAAGAAGCACGTGAGCCGAATAGAGCACAATCTTAGAGTAATTGCTGCGATTGAGCTTCTTCCTAGGCTCGAATTCTTCCTCGGAAGCCTGCCCGCCTTCGATCCTACACAGCCTCTCTCCGGCTTGCAGGACTCCGAGAGAGTCGCTCTCGAGACGCATCATCCAGCCTGGTGGGTCCGTTACTGCTTCCGCATGCTAGGACGCGGCGACGCTATCGCGCTGTTGTCGGCACAGCCACGGCCAAGATACCTTCGAGTCAATCCCCTGAAAAACCGGGGAAGAATAACTCTGCCCAAGGAAGCTGTGTTTCTGGCTGAGAAGCTAACAAAGGTCCCCTCTATACCAGGTGTATACATTATTGGGGGTTCTCTCTCCGCCTTCGCAGGATTCTTTTCATCAGGCATGTTCCAGATGCAGGACCTCGCCTCCTATCTCGCGATCAGGGCTGGGGATCCGATGCCTGAAGAGAAGGTCCTAGATTTGTGCGCAGCTCCCGGGGCGAAGAGCGCTGCAATTGCGCAGATGATGAAGAACCGAGGTAAGATTGTTTCAATCGATTACTCTCCCGGTAGAATGAAGGGTTGGAGACGAGAAATCGAGAGACTTGGAGTAAAGATAGCGGACCCTGTGATCGGTGATGCTTCACGGCTCGGGCTTCAAGAGAGCTTCGACCTGGTGGTCATTGACCCGCCATGTACCGGTACTGGGGTTTTTGATCGGAATCCAAGAATGAAATGGCACCTCTCTCCCCAATCGGTAGATCGCTATTCGATTCTCCAGCGACGTTTTCTCGAATCAGCGGTGTCGCTAATTGGCGAAGATGGTCGGATTCTCTATTGCACGTGCAGCTTAACGGTTGAGGAGAACGAGCAGGTTATCTCGGCATTTCTGAAAGCTCATTCAGAGTTTGAGACTCGACCTATCCTCGAACAGTACGGCGCGCCGGGTCTGATGGGCCTTGCTGATTGTCGCAGGTTCTATCCGCATCGCGATCGGACCGCGGGCTACTTCATTGCGCGGATGCAGCGGACAAATTGAGACGTGCCTAGTCTGCGGGTTTGGTGGGGATGGGTGGAAGTCGGGGCTTCTCGGGGCCTTCGTACATGATAAGATTCTTCGCTTCGAGTGTCTCTTGCAACTTGTTGACTGCGATGTGAACCTGGATCTCTTTCTTTGCACCAGTACAGACTAGTTTGCCGCTGGCGAAGATCAGAATTACGACTTTTGGCTCGTCCATCCGGTAGATGAGTCCCGGAAACTGCTCAGGCTCGTACATCGTTTTCTTCAAACTGTAAACGACCTTCTCCAAGTCGATGGTTCCTCCCAGTCCCGCGGAAGCTACTATGTTCTGGACGACGATTACTGGTCTGCCAACGATCACGATTCCGCCCTTCTTCAGCTCGTCAACTACTTTCAACACCGCCTTGTGGGCTTGGCGTTCTGACTTTGATCCGGTGCAGACCATTTTGCCCGAACTGAATATGAGCGTAGCGGTCTTCGGCTTTTTCAGACGATAGACCAGACCAGGAAATTGCTCGGGTCGATATTCTACCCCAGGGAAAATTCTGACTATCGCATTGAGGTCTATTCGTTGCTTTAGAGTAACTGAAGCAACAACATTCTCAATGTTGATGAAAGCCCTTCCCTTGTCAGACATTACAAATCACGTTTCTATCTTGAAATGGAAAAAGAACGAGTTTCGATTGATCCAACCTTGCATCGACGCCAAGTTCGACGATTAGACCTCTGATTTTGACGCCTTATAAAGCAATTTAAGGAACAAAGGGTTGCAAATACGAGCGAAAGATTTGCTCGGTGCGGGCTCGCAGTCTACGAATTGAGCCTTGGCGCTAGTTTCTCAATCCTGTCTGTCATTCTCAGCAAGTCTCTGGCTGATGCATTTTCTGCAATCCATGGTTTGCATCTGATGTTGATGGTGATTATGTCTCCAGCCATTCGCTCTAGACAGAGGAACAGCGGGGGAATCGGGGAATACACCAGATCGTTCCCACAAGTTGGACAACGAATCATAAAGAAAGAGCGCCGAGCAATAGAGGAAGGTGTGGCTATTTGGGTCGAATGAGAATCGATGTTCCTTCTACTTTGACCTCGTAGATTGGTTCTGAAGTCTGTGCTGGCCCTCTTTTTACTTCGCCGGTTGTGAGGTCGAATCGGGACCCGTGCCAGGGGCATTCGACCATATGGTCTTCTAGTTTTCCTTGGGCTAGTGGTCCTCCGAGGTGAGTGCAAGTGTTTCTGATGGCGTAGTATTTTCCCGTGATGTTTGCGAGGCAGATTGCTTGGCCTTTGTACTGGACCATCTTCATCTTGTCTGCCTGAATCTCCGAGGTCGTGGCTACTCGCACGAATTCTTCTGTCATTCTAGAATGGACCTCGAGCATTCTTGGTAGCCTGAAGTTCTATTAGTTTCTTGCTGCCACGTCGTATCATTGTTGATAATGCTGACGCGGGCGCCTAAATACGGATACCAACGCACGTCTTCATGATCGCGATTGAGAGGGCTTCCTCACGTTCATTCTGACCATCGGGCACTCAACGCGAACCCTAGAGTATTTCCTTGGCATCCTTCGTGCTCATGGCGTTAGCCGAATAGTCGATGTCAGAACAATTCCTCGCTCTAGGCGTAACCCACAATTCAATCAGGACATCTTGTCGGAGAGCCTCAAGGAGTCTGGAATAGACTATGTCTTGATGAAGCAACTGGGGCGGCTTGCGTCATCCAAGAATGGACTCTCCCAATATGGGCTGGAGAAATCTTTCCTTTCGAGGTTTCGCTGACTACATGCAGACTCAGGAGTTCGATATGGCCATTGACGATCTGCTCAGCGTAGCTAAAGATGACACTACGGCGATCATGTGCGCGGAGATTCTGCCCTGGAGGTGTCATCGATCTTTGATCGCCGACGCGCTAGTTGTTCGGGAGATCGAAGTGGAGCATATCATGACGCTGACGAGCCGAAGAACAAAACGTACTCTGACGAAATGGGCTCGTGTCGAGAACACTCAGATTACTTACCTAAGAGCTGACGTGATCTCGGAAACTTGCCGTAGGCGATGATCTCAGGCTCCAAAAAAAAGAGTTTGGCAGTTCTCTAATGTTGGCCAGCTTGGAAGCACGCGACGTCGTACTGTGAGACCGCTGCCGAGTTAGCCGGGGTCTGAGTGGTCTGTCCGTTACCCGCGTAGTGGGTATCGGCCACCGCGAATCCGGCCGTGTTGAAGCCGGCGGGGGTTAGTGGTCCGGTGGGGAACACGGTTTGACAGCTCTGGTTGGGCTGTCCCGGTGTCCCTGTGTTCGTGTCGCCTGCGACCGGTCTTGCGAGGAGGGGTAGCGCTACCAAAGAGAGAACTGCCACGGCCAAGAAGAGTATTTTCTTCATTGCCATTTTCTTTCCTCTAAGGCGTTTGACACTCGAACAGCACGGGATAAAAATGTTACTATCGCGGTAGTACGAAACCAGTAAGGGCCCTATTTGGGCTAGGATTCTCTGACCGCGTCTTAGGAGACGGAACGGGGCCACTTCCTCATTCGTCGGCCTTTTTGGGAGGAAGCTCCTTAGGAGACTCTGTGGTCTAGGCAAATCGGTTATTCGGACTCAAGGTGCAAGAAAGAAGGAGGGGGGTTAGGGAAAGCGGTTGCGATTCATCCGTGATGGTTATGCTTCTGTGTGGGTGGGGCAGTGACTTGCCCGGGCGTCAAGCGCTACGGTAGCATTGGGTGATGCTTGACTGGGAAGCGAATTTGGATGGTCGAAGTCGCATGGGGGTACGGTTCCTGGCGGGCCTGTAGCATGATTGGCGTGTGTTGCTGCCTGACTTGCGCCTGCTGCCAACGATATGACCGCCGGCGATACTGCGGCGATCAACGCGACCGCTAGCAGAGCTATGATTTTTGCCTTCATTCCTTTTCCCACAGATGCTTGTCATCTCAGGAAATATAAATCAAGATTTTTGAAAGCTGTACAACACGTCGTCTAACAAGACCCAGACTGCTCACTCGTCAATCCATAGATGGATCGGTCAATCCCTAGCTATCAAAAGCCATGGGAGACTTCCTTCAGATGAACCGGACACAGCTACTGCGTTTTCTAGGGCTTCCAGGTTGGTGCGAGAGTCTTGCCGAAGAAAGCCCTAACGTGCGGTCTCGTGAGGTAGTAGATGATTCCCAAGTCGATCAGAACACCGATAGCGCTGAAGAAGTTCCCGAAAGCTATCTGAATTATGGAGTTGATGATAGACAAGGCGAAAATCACGATTCCCATCGTCCATGCCCAGCCCTTTCCGGAAAGCGCGCCCCAGCCTTCAGCTAACCAAAAAATGCCGACTAGTACGGAGAAGACACCCAGTGAGGCAAGAACGGTAGCCACGTTGCTTGTTGTTACGTATGCAACGAGTTGAGGATAGCCTTGGGCACTCAGATAGTCCTTGAGGGACGATGTGATCGTTCCAACCGCCAAAGACGCGGCAAGGAGCGCCCCGCCTGCCACCAATCCGGCTAATCCTCCAAGAATCGCTAGCGCCCCAAGGATCGTCACTCCAGGAGGTCTGCGCCGAACGGGCGTGGCCTCGACGCGTTGCATGGTATCGATGGATCCCTTTGTAGTTACTAGTTAAGGACTTTTTACCAAACCATACTACAAAAAGTACAATTTGCATCTCGCTATTTGCTTGGAAAAATCGTTGAAATCACTTGGACCTTCTTGTTGCTGAGGTCAGGTAGGCTTTTCCCCCGTTCTTGTGGATTCGGGTGGCGAAGAACTCGTCCCTGATGTAATTGATATTGAAGAGTTGGAAGAATGTTGCCTCTATTTCTCCACGGGTTACTCTTCGTAGTCCGCCCCAGTCGATAGGCTCCTTCTCGCTGAAACAGAGCATGAAGTATCTTCCATTGGGCGCAAGGACCCGGGCGACCTCATTGACGTAGGACTGTCTGTCATCGTCTGTGAACGTATGGAAAAGTCCAGAATCGATAACGTTGTCGAAATAACCGTCCCTGAAGTCTAGCGAGAGCGCGTTGGCGAGTCGGAAGTCGACTTTGAGCTGTCTCTCAACCGCCTTCGCATTTGCTGTGCCGATTGCACGGCTTGACAAATCGACTCCAACCGCTGAGAACCCGTTCGCTGCAAGGAAGAGTGCGTTCTCGCCGGTTCCGCAGCCCGAATCAAGGACCCTGCCTTTTTTGAGCTCCCTAGCGCGGACAAGTTCGATAAAGGCTGGTTGTGGACGGCCAATATCCCACGGTGGTGTGGTTTTGTAAGCGTCCTCCCAAGAAATCAAAGTTTAGGCCTCTAGATTCTTTTTAGAGCTAACCGAGCTAGGCGTCTCTTTCATAAGACTCTTCCATCTTGATTCGTGAGCGGATGATTACTGATCTAGCAGGTTAGTGATGGCACGTGATCTACACCCAGTACCCTGAAGGCTTCACCGATTTCCTGGAATTCCTTTGTGAAAAGTACGGTGTAGATAGGGGTCGAGTATTCATCGAGTACAGTTCAAAGCCTCCTCCTGCCATAAGGGGAGGTCGAGTTGGTTATTACGACGGGTTGCTTTCGTACCGGGAAAAAGATGGTCGAGTTGAGTTTCTCATAACAGTCTTCGAAGTAGCTCGGGATCCGCTATTAACTCTGGGACATGAGTTTGCTCACCTGGTAGACGATTTGAAATCTGGAAAGGTTGGCAAACCTCTCGGCCCCCCTGATGACTTGCGTGAGAGGAAGTTTGACAACCTGGCTACGCTAGATCTCAACCAATTCTGGATGCAAAGAAAGATAGATGGATCGAAACGTGCCTAGTACCTCGTCGGAATTCACGATGCAATCCCAGAAAGACAAGGCCCAGAAGTTTCGCGGACTTCACCATGGAAAGCGGATATTGATTCTCCCGAACGCATGGGATGTCCCGAGCGCACGCCTCTTTGAGAATGAGGGATTCCCAGCGGTTGCAACCTCCAGTGCAGGGCTCATGGTATCCCTCGGCTACCCGGACGGCGAAGTAATGGGTCGTGACGAATTCGTTTCAACTGTCAGGAGAATCGCTAGAGTCCTGTCGGTTTCACTTTCTGTCGACATTGTCGCTGGGTTTGGTAAGACTACGAAAGAAGTGGTGGCCACAGTCAAGGCGATTTTGAAGGCGGGTGGGATCGGAATAAACATCGAGGACTTCGCCCACGCAACAAAGAAGCTCTTTCCCATCGAGAGACAGGTCGAGAATGTCAAAGCGATCAGAAGACTAGGGGATACCGTCGGAGTTGCCCTCGTAATCAACGCTCGGACCGACGCGCTACGATTTGCAACAGGGGACGAGGAGGCGAGGTTCGAGGAAGCTGTTCGTCGCGCCATTGCCTACAGAGACGCAGGGGCCGATTGCGTCTATCCAATGAGTCTGACTGAGGCTGCTTCAATCAGACGCTTCGTGAAGGAGCTAGATTTTCCCATCAATGTTATGGTAAGAAAGGGGTTGCCTCCCATCAGCGAACTGGAAAAGCTCGGGGTTGCTCGCGTGAGCTTTGGCCCTAGTGCTTCGTATGCGGCGATGGGTCTCTTGAAGCGAGCAGCGAAGGAGGTATTGGAGCGAGGAACCTATCAGAACCTTATTGATGGTGCGATCAACTTTGACGAGTTGAACAGCCTGGCGATGCCTAAGCCTCATCCTAAAACTTCCGAACTATAGAAGTATATCCATAAGCTAACATCTACTCGATCACGACGAGCTTCACGCTCTTCAACTTGTCCTCCTTCTGGAATTCGTGCGCCATCGACCCTACCTCCTTTGCGTCGCCTTCTAAGAGGAAGAGTTCGACGCAGTTGGTTTGGCTGATCTTGTTGTGAATGTGGGTCTTTACAATGTCATCGAATTCGTGCTTGAGCTTTGTTATCGGCGCTTCGTTGGACTCGTCGTGAGTTACAACGATGATGGCATTCATGTGTCCCGAGAGCGCGTTCTTCTCTTTGGAGTCTTCAAGCAGTAGCCTAATCGCTGACCTTACAAGTTCTGATCGACCGGCGAATCCTCCTGATTTCTGAATCTGGTCCATCTCCTTTATCATCTGGTCAGGAAACGACAAACTGACAATAGCCATTTGCGACAAGTGATTAGATGGTTAACAATGGCTATAAAGATTCTAGCGGATTGTTATTAATTGACATTCTGGTCCGACACTCTTAGGCTAGTGTTCAACATGATTTGAGTCGGGTTATGATGAACAGCTACGGGAGTTCAGTATTGAATATGCGATTCTACTCGAGAAAGTTAATAACTCTTGACAAATCCTTAATAGCCCTTACCCACGCTATTAGGCTCACAGTTTCAAGGAGCGCAACGAATGCAGAGAAAATATCTTATCGCTGTGGTCTTGGCTGTAATCCTCGCGGTGGCAACAGCTGCTGGATTGTATTTGGACCGGCCAGCATCTCAAGCTAGCTCAACGCAGGTGCAAGTAGTCGCCGCAGAAAACTTCTGGGGCAGTCTGGTGTCCGAGCTCGGCGGAACCCACATACAGGTGTTGAGCATTGTTTCAGACCCCAATGCCGACCCCCACGACTACGAAAGCAATGCAGCTAACGCTCGGGCGATTGCAAACGCAAATTTCGTGATCGTGAACGGCGCGGGCTATGACGATTGGGCTCTAAGACTCCTTTCAGCAAACGGTAACCCGAGTCAGAGGGTCTTGAACGTGGCCGATCTCCTCGGGAAACAGGCTGGCGACAACCCACACTTCTGGTATAGCCCGAACTATGTGAATCAAACTCTACGAGCAATGTATTCAGATCTTGTTTCCATTGATAGAAACAATCCTGCATACTACGGACAGCAATACGCCAGTCTTAACGCCTCCCTGGGACAATACAACAGTCGGATCAACGAGATCGCCGCAAAGTATGCGGGCAGGCCTGTAGCATCCACTGAGAGCATCTTCGTCTACTTAGCTGACGCGACGCGCCTTAACCTCATCTCCCCTTCAGAATTCATGAAAGCAGTGTCCGAAGGCAACGATCCGACCACTCCGGACAGAATCCTATTTGAACAACAGATTATCAATGGGAGTCAACCGGGAAACGCGACACTGCTGGTATTCAATGAGCAAACGGCCTCGAAACTTACCTTGGCGATAAAAGCAGAAGCAGCTGCTCATTCGATTCCAATTGTTGGTGTGACAGAAACCGTGCAACCAACGGATGTTCGTTTCCAAGATTGGATGAACGCAGAGTTGATCGATCTTCAGCGCGCACTTGATGCAAACCCCTTGGACATTGATGGTTGAAAACGATAACCCCTGAAATCGTCACTGCTAGAAACCTGACAGGAGGTTACCCAGACAACACGGTCTGGCGAGAGGCCAGTTTCACCATTAACCGTGGCGAGTTTGTCGCGATTATCGGCCCCAACGGGGCAGGGAAGACGACTCTATTTCGGCTGATTCTTGGATTGCAGCAACCTCTTAGTGGGAACATCGAGATATTCAACGGGAAACCTAGGCGTGGCAACCCTCTAATTGGTTATGTGCCTCAGCGTCATGGGATCGACAGCGAAACAAACATTGAATCTCTCGAATTAGTGCGACTCGCGTTCTCGGGCAAACGTTGGGGGTTCAGCCTATCGGGACGAGACCGCGAAGTGGCCCTTAGTGTGATGAAGGATGTCGGGGCAGAAGAACTAGCGCATCGTTCCCTCAATGTTTTGTCGGGCGGAGAATTGCAGAGGATATTTTTGGCGGAGGCGTTGGTGAGCCATCCCGAACTGTTACTGCTGGATGAGCCATTGTCGAGTCTCGACCTGAAGCGTGAGAAAGACTTAGTTCAGCTCGTGAATAATGTGGTTCGATCACGAAACGTAACAGCGCTGCTGATAGCGCACAACATCAATCCTCTTCTACCCTTTCTCGATAAGGTGATTTTTATCGCGAATGGCAAGGTTGCCACGGGGAAGCCCGAGGAAGTTCTGACATCAGAATCTCTCACGGCTCTTTACGGGGTCCCCGTTGAGGTTCTGCAGGATTCCAGGGGCAATGTTGCGATAATAGGCATTGAACAACACCACGGTGACGAATAGCATGGCCCTCAGCGTAAATATTGTCTCAGACATTGAGGAACTTTTTCGGTACCCATTCATGCAGCATGCAATTGAAGCCGGCACGATCGTCGCAGTCATCGCAGGCATTGTTGGCTACTTTGTTGTATTGCGTCGTTCGTCGTTTGCGGCCCATGCACTCTCACACATCGGATTCGCCGGGGCGGCTGGAGCTGTGTTGTTTGCTGTTAACCCCGTTTATGGTCTGCTGCTGTTTACGGGGGTAGGTGGCTCGGCGATGGCCGTTCTCAGCCCTCGAGCCGCACATCGTGATGTTCACATCGGCACAGTTCTTGCGTTCATGCTGGGCTTAGGAGTATTGTTCATCAGCCTATATGCAGGGAATTCGAGCCAAACATACTCTATTTTGTTCGGCCAAATACTTGGCGTTAGCAGTAACGACGTGGTCCTGACTCTTGCTGCCGGCGTGATAATCCTGGCCGTTGTCGCGGTTGTGTATCGACCACTCCTATTCTCCTCGTTAGATGAGGACGTAGCAGAAGCAAAGGGAATGCCCACATTCTTGCTTGGCATAATCTTCATGCTTCTAGTTGCAGTAGCGACATCCATCGCAGTGCAAGTAGTTGGCGTACTACTCATATTCTCGCTGATGGTTACTCCGGC
>Ga0209236_1000160_pt1 | contig 35410 bp, 27 predicted proteins | sample GraSoi013_1_40cm_FD_185819 | JGI IMG/M metagenome (GOLD analysis project Ga0209236, IMG submission 185819) | Grasslands soil microbial communities from the Angelo Coastal Reserve, California, USA - Sample 09_27_2013_1_40cm (SPAdes) (version 2) | ecosystem: Environmental > Terrestrial > Soil >... | reverse complement strand
AGTCGCGGCCTCCTCCAGCGTGGCCCGGTCAGACGCGGCCAGCAGGAGGATCGGCTCTTCCTTGTGCTTGATCTCGCCCCCTCTTGGGGCCAGGACCGGTTGGTCCTCCCGGATCAGCTGCACGACGTTGTCCCCCGGGATGTCGTCCGCCGTCACCACCACGACGCGAGACCAGTCGAAGGCGGGGTCCAGCGTGATCGAGCGGATCGCGCCGCGCGCGATCGTGGACCGGATCGTCCGGCCGGACCAGGCCCCCTGGACGGTGATGTCGTCGGTGTAGCGCGCGCGCCCAGTCACCTTGTCGGCACCTTCGCGACGGGGAACGGAGCGGCCGACGGCCGTGACGGGAGCGGGACACATGTGCGGTAATATTGCCACAGAATTCGCTGCGCCGGGCAGGGAGCCTCCACGTTCCCGTGCCGCAACGACGCTCGTCCGCAGAGGCTCGACACGACCCCAGATGGCATGAGGGTTGCAAACGCAAAGCTGACAGAAGCAGGATGCGGACGTCGGGGGGACAAAGCCGGCAAAGGCGGAGCCAGGTAAACGCTGGTAACGCGCCGGCTGCCGCAGCGGCCGTGCACAGCCGCTGCGGACCCTCCTCACCACTGTAGAGGGCATAAGGGGGCGGCTGGGAAGCGCTGCGTGCCGTCGCGCGGCATCCCGGCTCGCCCCGCTTGTTTCACCGGGAACGTCACCGCATCGGGGGCACTACATTGCCGATCATGACGACCGCGCGAGAGAGTTCAGGCGCCGGGCTGGAACTGCACGCGCCCCTGGAGCCGGGGTTTGCGAAGATCCTGACGGCCGAGGCGCGGCGCTTCCTTACGGCGCTGGCGCGGGCGAGTGAGCTGCGCCGCCAGGAGCTGCTCGTGCGCCGCGTGGCGCGCCAGCGACGTCTCGACGCCGGCGAGCGCCCCGACTTCCTGCCGGAGACGCGCTCGGTGCGCGAGGCGGACTGGACTGTCGCGCCGATTCCCGCTGACCTGCTGGACCGCCGCGTCGAGATTACCGGCCCGGTGGACCGCAAGATGGTCATCAACGCGCTGAACTCGGGCGCGCGAGTCTTCATGGCGGATTTCGAGGATTCGAACGCCCCCACCTGGCGCAACAATCTCGAGGGGCAGCTGAACCTGCGGGATGCGGTGCGCGACACCATCGAGTACACCAGCCCCGAGGGGAAGCGCTACACGCTCGCGCCCCGCACGGCCACGCTGATGGTGCGGCCGCGCGGCTGGCATCTCGACGAGAAGCACGTGACCGTGGACGGACGCCCGATCTCGGCGTCCCTTTTCGATTTCGGGCTCTTTTTCTTTCACAACGCCGCCGCGCTCGTCGCGAAGGGCACGGGGCCCTACTTCTACTTGCCCAAGCTCGAGAGCCACCTCGAGGCCCGCCTCTGGAACGACGTCTTCAACCTCGCGCAGGACGAGCTCGGAATCCCTCGCGGCACGATCCGCGCGACGGTCCTGATCGAGACGGTCCTCGCCGCGTTCGAGATGGACGAGATTCTCTACGAGCTGAAGGACCACTCCGCCGGCCTGAACTGCGGGCGCTGGGACTACATCTTCAGCTTCATCAAGAAGTTCAGACAGCGGCCCGACTGCGTCCTCCCCGACCGCGCCCGCGTGACGATGGACCGTCACTTCCTCAAGTCCTACGTCGATCTCCTGATTCAGACCTGCCACCGCCGCCGCGCCCACGCGATGGGCGGGATGGCTGCCCAGATCCCCATCAAGCACGACCCGGCGGCCAACGAGGCCGCGCTCGAGAAGGTGCGGCAGGACAAGCTGCGCGAGGTCCGCGCCGGGCACGACGGTACGTGGGTGGCGCACCCGGGGCTCGTGCCGATCGCGGCCCAAGTCTTTGATGCCGCGATGCCGGGTCCGAATCAACTCCACGTTGCGCGGGAGGACGTGCGCGTCACGGCAGCGGACCTGCTGGCCGTACCAGACGGTGAGATCACCGAGGCCGGGCTGCGCACTAACGTCGATGTCGGGATTCAGTATCTCGAATCGTGGCTGCGCGGCGTGGGCTGCGTCCCGATCTACAATCTGATGGAAGACGCTGCGACCGCCGAGATCTCGCGGTCGCAGGTATGGCAGTGGCTGCGCCATGGCGCCAGGCTCACCGATGGACGGCCCATGACGGCGGCGTTGGTCGAGCAGACCATCGCCAGAGAACTGCAGCGGTTCGAGGGTGCGGGCGGGGGGGGCGGGAAGTTCGCCCTGGCCGCTGATCTGTTCCGGCGGATTTCGATGGCGCCGGAGCTACCGGAATTCCTGACGGGGGTGGCGTATGAGTACCTCGACTGATCTCGAGCGAAGCTGGACCAGGGACGAACGGTGGATGGGCATCACGCGCCCCTACCGAGCCGACGATGTCGAGCGACTGCGCGGCACACTGCCGATCCAATACACGCTCGCAAGCCATGGTGCGACGCGCCTGTGGAAACTGATGCGCGACGAGCCCTACGTCGCCGTGCTGTCTGCCGTCACCGGAAACCAGGCGGTGCAGGAAGTCCGCGCCGGGCTCAAGGCGATCTACATCAGCGGCTGGCAGGTCGCGGCCGACGCGAACTGTGCCATGACGATGTATCCAGACCAGAGTCTCTATCCATCCGACAGCGTTCCGAACCTCATCTGTCGCATTCAGAATGCCCTGCGGCGCGCCGACGAAATCCACCACATGAACGGCGACCAATCGATCGACTGGTACGTGCCGCTGGTCGCCGATGCCGAAGCGGGTTTCGGCGGCGTGCTCAACGCCTATGAGCTGATGAAGCTGATGATCGCGGCCGGCGCCGCCGGCGTGCATTTCGAGGATCAGCTGTCGTCGGTCAAGAAATGCGGCCATCTCGGCGGCAAAGTGCTCGTGCCCACGAGCGAGTTCATCGCCAAACTGATCGCGGCGCGTCTCGCGGCCGACGTGTGCGGCGTGGACACCCTGCTCATCGCTCGCACCGATGCGAACAGCGCTGGCCTCTTGACCAGCGACATCGACGAGTACGACCGCCGCTGGTGTACCGGCAAGCGTTCGCCCGAAGGCTTCTTTGTCATCGAAGACGGCGTCGGGGCCGCGATCGCGCGGGCGCGCGCCTATGCGCCATATGCCGACATGCTGTGGTTCGAGACGGCGAAGCCCGACCTCGCCGAGGCACGCCAATTCGCCGAAGCGATCCACCAGGAGTATCCCGGCAAACTGCTTGCGTATAACTGCTCGCCGTCGTTCAACTGGAAGCGCCATCTCACTGAGGCGCAGCTCGCCGGCTTCCAACGAGAGCTTGGCGCGATGGGCTACAAGTTCCAGTTCGTCACCCTCTCCGGCTTCCACGCCCTGAACCACGGCATGTTCACGCTGGCGCAGGACTTCCGCGAGCGCGGGATGGCGGCATACGCCGACCTGCAATCACGGGAATTCGCTGCCGAGCACGAGGGCTACGAAGCGGTGAAGCACCAGGAATTCGTGGGTGTGGGATACTTCGATGAAATCACGCAGATCGTGCACGGCGGCCGCAGCTCGACCGTCGCGCTCGAGGGATCGACCGAGAAGGCCCAGTTCGTGAGTTGACAACCCCTTAGCCGTGCCTAGGCTAAGGGGATGAAAACCCTGCGCAACTATATCGGCGGTGACTGGGTCAGTCCCGCCACCGCCGGTTACCTGGACATCACGAATCCCGCCACGGGCGAGCAGCTCGGCCGCGTGCCGCTGTCGGGCGCCCGCGAAGTCGATCAGGCAGTGGCCGCCGCGCAGGCGGCGTTCCTCAAGTGGCGCGAAGTCCCTCCGGTCGTCCGAGCCCGCTACTTGTTCAAGCTCAAGGTCTTGATGGAGGAGCAGTTCGACGATCTCGCGGCGACCGTCACCCGCGAGAACGGCAAGACGCTGGACGAGGCCAAGGGGTCGGTGCGCCGCGGGATTGAGAATATCGAACACGCCTGCGGGATCCCGACCTTGATGATGGGGAAGACGCTCGAGGACGTCGCGGCAGGGATCGACTGCGAGTATGTCCGCCAGCCGCTCGGCGTCTTCGCCGCCGTCACGCCCTTCAATTTTCCGGCCATGGTGCCGTGCTGGTTCTGGCCCTACGCCATCGCGACCGGCAATGCCTTCATCCTGAAGCCCAGCGAGCAGGTCCCCTTTGCGCCGACGCGCATCATCGAGCTGGCACACCAGGCCGGCGTCCCGCCAGGCGTGCTCAACCTGGTCCACGGCGCGAAGGACGTGGTCAACGCCCTGCTCTCGCATCCGGGAATCGCCGGCATCTCGTTTGTGGGATCGTCACCGGTCGCCAAGTACGTCTATCAGGAGGCGGCGAAAAACGGCAAGCGGGTCCAGGCGCTCGGCGGCGCGAAGAATCACATCATCGTGATGCCTGACGCCGACATGGATCGCGCCGTGGCCAACGTCAGCGAATCGCTCTTCGGCTGTGCCGGACAGCGCTGCCTGGCGGGCAGCGTGGTGGTCGCCGCCGGCAAAGCCTACGAGCCCTTCCGGGAGCGGCTCCTGAGCGCAGCGAAGGATCTCCGGCTCGGCTACGGTCTCGAGCCGGGCGTGAACATGGGACCGGTCGTGTCGGCGAAGCACAAAGAGAAGGTGCTGTCCTACGTCGAAGCGGGCCGCAAGGACGGCGCGACACTGTTGCTCGACGGTCGCACGACCAAAGTCGAGAAGCATCCGCGCGGCCACTTCGTCGGGCCGACCGTGTTCGACGGTGTCCAGCCCGACATGACGATTGGCAAGGAAGAGATCTTCGGGCCAGTCGCCGCGGTCACGCACGTCAGCAATCTCGACGAAGGGATCGATCTGGTGCAGCGGTCCGGGTTCGCCAACGCGACGTCGATCTTCACGCAGAGCGGCAAAGCCGCGCGCGAGTTTCGCTACCGCGTGGGGGTCAGCATGATCGGTGTGAACATTGGCGTCGCGGCGCCCATGGCGTTCTTTCCGTTCGGGGGAACCAAGGGGTCATTCTTCGGGGATCTAAAGGTACACGGCCAAGACTCTATCGAGTTTTACACGGACAAGAAAGTCGTCATTTCGAGGTGGTAATGAGTAAAGTCGTCGGCGGGCTCATCCAGATGTCGAATCCGATCAACGACCCCAACGCGCCGGTCGCCAAGATCAGCGACGCCATGCTGGAGAAGCACCTTCCTTATATAGAGGAAGCAGGCAAGAAGGGCGTGCAGATCCTCTGCCTGCAGGAAGTCTTCAACGGCCCGTACTTCTGCCCGAGCCAGGACGCGAAGTGGTGCGACATCGCCGAGCCCATCCCGGGTCCGACGATCGAGCGCATGCAGAAGCTCGCCAAGCAGCACAAGATGGCGATGATCGTGCCGATCTACGAGCGCGAGATGGCGGGCGTCTATTACAACACGGCCGCCGTCATCGATGCCGACGGCAGCTACCTCGGCAAATACCGCAAGAACCATATCCCACACACCGCCGGCTTCTGGGAGAAGTTCTTCTTCAAGCCGGGCAATCTCGGCTATCCGGTCTTCAAGACGCGGTACGCCACGATCGGCGTCTACATCTGTTATGACCGCCACTTCCCCGAGGGCGCGCGACTGCTCGGTCTGCACGGTGCGGAAATCGTGTTCAATCCGTCCGCCACCGTGAAGGGGTTATCCCAGTATCTGTGGAAGCTGGAGCAGCCGGCACACGCCGTCGCCAACGGCTACTTCATGGGCTGCATCAATCGCGTCGGCGTCGAAGCGCCGTGGAACGTGGGACAGTTCTACGGCTCGAGCTATTTCGTGGATCCACGCGGCAATTTCCTCGCGCAGGGCAGCGAGGACAGGGACGAGCTCGTCGTCGCCGAAATGAACCTCGATATGATCGAGGAGGTGCGGCGCACCTGGCAATTCTTCCGCGACCGGCGCCCGGAGACGTACGACGACATGGTGAAGCAGCTGCCGTAGATGATTGTTCTCTTCCGCGCGCTGACGTACGCCACACTGTTCATCGGGCTGCTGCTGGTGTTCGTGCCCGATCGCATTCTCGCCCCCGCGGGGATCGTGCGGCCCGCGACGATCGGGCTCTTGCAGATTCTCGCGATGCTCGTGATCGTGGCCGGTGCGGGCTTGGCGATCGCCTCGATCCTCACGTTCGCCTTCATCGGCAAGGGCACACCTGCCCCATTCGATCCGCCGCGCAAGCTGGTCGTCGCGGGGCCGTACCGCTGGGTACGGAATCCGATGTACATCGGCGCCGGTCTCGTGCTGCTCGGCGCCGCGATGTTCTACGGCTCGATCGGCCTCGTCCTGTACACGATCATCTTCTGGTCCATGGCCCATCTCTTCGTGCTGTTTTACGAGGAGCCGGTGCTGCGCCGGAAATTCGGCGCCGATTACCACGCATACGCCGCCACCCGCCGCCGCTGGATGCCCCGATGGCGCTCCTGATTCGCGGCGGCCGCGTCATCACGGCGACGGAGGACTTTACCGCGGACATCTACGCCGAGGCGGAGACGATCACGCGGATCCAGCCGCGGATCGACGACAAGCTGCTCGCCCCCGGCACCGAGATTGTCGATGCGCGCGGCAAGTACGTCTTCCCCGGGTTCATCGATCCGCACGTCCACATCTACCTGCCCTTCATGGGCACGTACGCCGCAGACGATTACGAGTCCGCCAGCAAGGCGGCGCTCGCGGGCGGTACGACCACGCTGATCGAGATGATCTGTCCGGGCGCGTCGGACGAGCCCCTCGCCGCGTTCGAGCTGTGGAAATCCAAGGCTGAGAAGCTCGCGGCCGTGGACTACACGTTTCATATGTCGGTCGTGCGGTTCGAAGCGCACGTTCGCGAGCAGTTTCGGGACATCGTCAAAGCGGGGGTCGCGTCCTTCAAAGTCTTTCTCGCCTACAAGGGCGCGTTGAACCTCTCCGACGAGCACCTGTTTGCGGCCATGAAATTCGCGAAAGACCTCGGCGTGATCGTGACCGCGCATTGCGAGAACGCGGACGCGATCGACGCGCTGCAGCAGTCGCTGCTCGGCGCCGGAAAGACGGGGCCCGAATGGCACGGTCCGTCACGCCCGCCCGTGGTCGAGGCGGACGGGGTGCATCACCTTTGCACGTTCGCCGAGCTGCTCGGCACCCACGTCTACATCGTGCATACGTCCTGTGAGCCGGCCGTGCGCGCGGCGCTGGATGCGCGCAAGCGGGGCGTGAACGTCTGGATCGAATCGGTGATCCCGCACTTCGTGCTGGACGAGACGTACGCCGAGCGGCCGGCGTTCGAAGGCGCGAAATACGTGATGTCGCCCCCGCTGCGCGCCAAAGCCAACCAGAACGTGCTCTGGAACGGCGTGAAGTCGCGCGAGATCAGTACCATCGCGACCGACCATGCGCCGTTCCGGTTCGAGGATCAGAAAAAGATGGGCCGGGAAGCGTTCACGAAGATTCCGAACGGCATCCCGTCAGTGCAGGAGCGCGTCGATCTCGTCCATACCTGTGGCGTCGCCGCGGGACGGCTCGGATTACAGGCGATGGTGGACGCCTGCGCGACGCAGGCCGCCAAGTTGTTCGGGCTCTATCCCAAGAAGGGCACCATCCAGCTCGGCAGCGACGCTGATCTGGTCGTCTACGACCCGAGCTATCGGGGCACGTTCTCCAAGGAATGCGCCTACTCGAACGTGGACTACAACGCCTATGAAGGCTGGGAGCAGAAAGGCCGTGCAGCAGCCGTGTCGGTTCGCGGGCAAGTCCAGGCACGCGACGGAGAGTTCGTCGGGACTGTCGGTCGAGGCCAATTCTTGAAGAGGGAGCCTACCCACTGATGGATTCGCAGACCGTACGCCAGAAGCACAAAGACTTTCTGTTTCCCTGCGTCGCCAACTATTACGCCGAACCCGTGGTGATCACCGAGGCCCACGGGTCTTCGGTCAAGGACCTCGACGGCCGCGAATACCTCGATTTTTTCGGCGGCATTCTGACAGCGGGGATCGGGCATTCGCATCCAGAGTTCGTCAAGCGCCTGCAGGATCAGCTCGCGCGGCTGGTGCACACCTCGAGCGTCTACCCGACTGTCGAGCAGGTGCGCGTCGCCGAGCGATTGACGCAGATCACCCCGGGCAAGCTCAAGAAGAGCTTCTTCACGACCAGCGGCACGGAAGCGGACGAGACCGCGATCATGCTGGCAAAGATCTATACCGGCCAGCAGGAGATCATCGCGCTGCGGCACAGCTACGCCGGGCGCAGCCAGGGGGCGATCGCGATCACGGGGCAGCAGCCCTGGCGTGTCCTGCCCACGCAGATCCCCGGCGTCAAGCACGCGCTGTCGCCCTACTGCTATCGGTGCCCCCTGGGCCTCGAATATCCCGACTGCGGCATCCGTTGCGCCCAGGACATCGAGGATCTGATCAAGACGACGACGACCGGCCGCCCGGCGGCGTTTATGGCCGAGCCGATTCAGGGCGCCGGCGGTTTCATTACCCCACCCAAGGAATATTTCGAGATCGCCGTCGGCATCATCCGCAAGTACGGCGCGGTCTTCATCTGTGACGAAGTGCAGACGGGCTGGGGCCGCACGGGCGACAAATGGTGCGGCATCGAGCACTGGGGCGTGGACCCCGAGATCATGACGTTCGCGAAGTCGATCGCGAACGGCTTCCCGGTGGGTGCCACGATCGCCACGGAAGAAGTCGCGAATGCGTTTACGGGTCTCTCGCTCTCGACATTCGGGGGCAATCCCATCTCGATGGCCGCGGTCGACGTGACGCTGGAAGTCATGCAGCGCGAGAACACGCCACAGCGGTCCGCGGTGCGCGGTGCGCAGTTGCGTGAGGCCCTGGAAGAGTTCAAGAAACGGTTCGCGTTCATTGGCGACGTGCGCGGAATGGGGTTGATGCAGGGCATCGAGTTCGTCGAAGACCGCAAAACCAAGGAGCCGTCGCCCAAGAAGACGACGGCGTTTCTCGAAGCCGCCAAGCGACAGGGCCTGCTGCTCGGTAAAGGCGGGCTGTATGGCAACGTGATCCGCATCGCCCCGTCGATGTTGATCAGCAAGGCGGATATCGACGACGGCTGCAAGCGGATGGAGCGCGCACTCGCTGAGGTCAAATGACGCTCCCGGTCCGGACCCAGCTCGCCAACGAGGACCTGCTCCCGGTCGCGCCGAACCGGCGTACCTGGAACTGGTGGCACATCGCGTCGCTGTGGATCGGGATGGCGATCTGCATCCCCACCTACACGCTGGCGTCCGGTCTCGTCGATCAAGGCTGGACCTGGCAGGCGGCTGTCACCGCGGTCGTCCTAGGCAATGTCGTGGTGCTGCTCCCCATTGCCCTGAATTCGCACGCCGGGACGCGCTACGGCATCCCCTTCCCCGTGCTCGCCCGCGCCCCGTTCGGCGTCCTCGGCGCGAACATTCCCGCGATTCTCCGTGGACTCGTGGCGTGCGGGTGGTTCGGTATCCAGACCTGGATCGGCGGGTGGGCAATCTACAAGCTGTTCGAGGCGATCTGGCCGGGCATCGCCACCCTGCCGCAGATCCTGCCGGCCTTCGTCGGGCTCAACACGGGGGAGTTCGTCTGCTTCATGCTGTTTTGGGCGATGAATGTCTGGATCGTGCTGCGCGGCATGGATTCGATCAAGTTCCTGGAGACCTGGGGCTCTCCGTTTCTGCTCGCCGTTGGGGCGGCATTGTTCATCTGGGCCTGGGTTCGCTCGGGGAGCCTGGCCACGATGCTGGCAAATCCACCGGCCGTCGGACCGTCCGGCCGTCCGGCCGTCGCCACCGTGTTCGGCGCGGGGCTAACGTCCGCGGTCGCGTTCTGGGGCACCATGGCGTTGTCCATTCCGGACTTCTCTCGATACGCGCGTTCCCAGCGCGATCAGGTGATCGGACAGGCGGTCGGCTTGCCTGGGACGATGGCGTTGTTCGCCTTCATCGGCGCCGCAGTCACCAACGCGACGCTCGTGATCTTTGGGACCCGGATTTCCGACCCGGTGGCGTTGCTCGCCAAGATCGGCGGGCCGTTGATGATCATGCTCTCGATGGCGGGACTCGTCGTCGCCACGCTCACCACGAACATCGCCGCCAACATCGTGGCGCCCGCCAACGCGTTCTCGAACATCGCGCCGCACAAGATCAGCTTCAAACAGGGCGCGATGATCACGGCGATCATCGGGATCGTCATGCTGCCGTGGCGGCTCTACAACAACGCCGCCGCGTACATCTTCACCTGGCTGATCGGCTACGGCGCGCTGCTCGGCCCGGTCGCCGGGATCATGATTGCCGATTACTTCGTCGTCAGGCGCGGGGAGCTGGTCGTCACCGATCTCTATACGCGGCGCGGGACCTACGAATACGCGCGAGGCTTCAATTGGATCGCGATTGCCGCCCTGATCATCGGCGTGGCGCCGAGCCTGCCGGGATTCGTGGCGGCGCTGCGCGGCGCGCCGGCGAGCGGCCTGTTCGGTACGATTTACAACTGGGCGTGGTTCGTTGGGTTCCTGCTCGCGGCGCTCCTCTACGTGGTGGGAATGCGCGTGATGACGGGGCAAAGGCGTGGGGAGTGGGGAGTGGTTCGTTCCGGTGATTGATCACGCCCGCGTCCTTTCGGATGATCAGCTCGAGCGGAATTTCGCCGACATCGCGCCGCCGCTCACACCCGACGCCGCCCTGCTCGAAGCCACCAAGTGCCTCTTCTGCCACGACGCGCCCTGCACCATCGCCTGCCCCACCCATATCGACGTCCCGGCGTTCATCAAGAAGATTGCCAGCGGCAATCTGCGCGGCTCCGCGCGCGTGATTCTCGATGCCAATCCGTTTGGCCACTCCTGCGCGCGCGCCTGCCCGGTGGAAGTGCTGTGCGAAGGCGCCTGTGTCCTCAACGACCGCGACGAGCAGCCGATCAAGATCGCGCTGCTGCAGCGCCACGCCACCGACTACGTCCTGGAGAAAAAGCTCAGGCTTTTCGAGGGAGGTCGACGCACGGGGAAGCGCGTGGCGGTCGTCGGCGCCGGCCCGGCGGGGCTGGCGTGCGCGCGCGATCTGCGGCGCTTTGGTCACGACGTGACGGTCTTCGAAGCGAAGGACCAGCCCGGCGGCTTGAACACCTACGGCATCGCCGAATACAAGCTCAAGGCCGCTATCGCGCTCGCGGAAGTCCAGGACATTCTGGATCTGGGGGTGGAGCTGAAGACCGGCGCGACGATCGGATCGCTCGACAAGCTGCTGACCGATTACGACGCCGTATTTGTCGGCATCGGACTCGGAAGCACCAAGCGACTCGGCATCCCGGGCGAGGACCTCCCTGGCGTGGTAGATGCGCTCACCTTCATCGAGCATCTCAAGACACATCCGTACCGCGAGACGACGGTGGGGCGGCAGGTCGTGGTGATCGGCGCAGGCAATACGGCGATCGACGCGGTCACCCAGGCGAAGCGGCTGGGCGCGACGGCCGCGACGATCGTGTACCGGCGGAGCGAGGCGGACATGCCCTGCTATCACTACGAGTACGAGCTCGCCAAGCGCGATGGCTGCGGCTTCCGGTTCAATGCAGCACCGCAGCGCATTATCGGCAACGGCTCAGGAGGGGTCTCGGGACTCGAGGTTCGGACGGACGGCGGCAGCGAGACGATTCCGTGCGACATGGTGATCGTCGCGATCGGACAAGGGGCGCGGGCCGAGCTCACGTGGCCCAAGGACCATGCGAAGGTTTTCGTCGGTGGCGATTGCGCGAATGGCGGGGCGGAAATCGTGAATGCCGCGGCGGAGGGAGTTGCCGCGGCGAAGCGGATAGATGACATGTTGGCTGGTCGATGATTTCACACGCTAAAGCGTGCGCTCGGCGCCCTGTCCATACATACAAGGACAGTGTTGGCCGAGCACACCCTTCAGGGTGTGAAAAACGGGAGGCGATATGGCTGATCTCAGAACCAACTTCGCGGGGATCGAGAGTCCGAATCCCTTCTGGCTGGCCTCCGGGCCCCCCACCAATACCTATGGCCAAGTGGCCAAGGCATTCGACCAGGGCTGGGGCGGCGCGGTCTGGAAGACGATCGGCGAGCCGATCATCAACGTCTTTTCGCGCTATGGCTCCGTCGATCTCGGTCAGACGCGCATGATGGGCTTCAATAACATCGAGCTGATCAGCGACCGGCCGATCGTTGACAACCTCAAGGAAATCGCCGAGGTGAAGCGCAACTATCCGAAGCATGCCGTGATCGCGTCGTTGATGGTCGAGTCGAAGCGGGAAGCCTGGCATGGGATGGTCAAACAGACAGAGGACACGGGGGCCGACGGCATCGAGCTGAACTTCGGATGTCCCCACGGCATGAGCGAGCGTGGGATGGGGAGCGCGGTGGGTCAGGTGCCCGATTACACATGCAAGATCGTCGAATGGGTGAAGGAAGTCGCCACGATTCCGGTGATCGTGAAGCTCACGCCGAACGTCACCGACATCACGTACATCGCCCGCGCGGCCGTCAAAGGCGGCGCCGATGCGCTGTCGCTGATCAATACGATCAACTCGATCGTCGGCGTCGATCTGTCGACGTTCGAACCGCAGCCCTCCGTGGCCGGCAAGTCGAGCCACGGCGGCTACTGCGGGCCCGCCGTCAAGCCGATCGCGCTGCATCTCGTCTCGGCGGTCGCCGCCGACCCCAGCGTGAAGATTCCCATCTCCGGGATTGGCGGCATTGCGTCGTGGCGAGACGCAGCCGAGTTCATCGCCCTGGGCGCCGGCTCGCTGCAGGTGTGCACCGCCGTGATGCACTACGGTTTCCGGATCGTGGAGGACTTGATCGACGGGCTGTCGAACTGGATGGACGAGCGCGGCCACCGCACCCTCGCGGACATCCGCGGCCGAGCGCTCTCCCGCGTCGCGAAGTGGGAAGACCTCGATCTCAACTACCACCTGCTCGCCCACATCGATCAGGACAAGTGCATCAAGTGCGAGCTGTGCTGGACCGCGTGCGAGGATGGCGCACACCAGGCGATCCGGCGCCTGCCGCGCAATAACGGCGGGCCGGTCGTCGAGATCATCGACGAAGCCTGCGTGGGGTGTAATCTCTGCGCGGCAGTCTGCCCCGTTCAGGATTGCATTACCATGCGAAAGGTGCCGAACGACTACGCGCCTGTGACGTGGAAGGAATACGCCGCGGGTAAGGGGAAGCTGGCGCCGCGCTCCGAACAATTTCATACGGCGACTTGGAGTCCCAGCGCGAAGCACTAACCACTTTCCCCTCTCTCTTTCCTCTCTTGCTCGCAAAAGGGCGCGCTTGTCATCCTGCTTTTCAGAGAGGTCCTTCGCGTCGCGCGCCTGCGGCGCGCTCCGCTCAGGATGACATGCTCGGGTTTTTGGACAGTAAGAAAGGGAAAGAAAAGAAAAAGAAAGAAGGGTTCTAAAGTCGTCCGGGCGGCGCGAGGGGAGGCATCGAAACGCCGGTTTCAGGTTCTGGTGTAAAATCCTCCCCGGGATTGATGAACCGGTCTCGCTCAAAATTGTACTGCTTATCGTACAACTGCTTGTAGCGACCATTCGCGATCAGTAACTCTTCGTGAGTGCCCCGCTCCACGATTTGTCCACCTTCCAGCACCAGAATCTGATCGGCGCTGCGAATCGTCGACAACCGGTGCGCAATCACGAACGTCGTCCGCCCGCGGCGCAGCGCCCGCAATCCGTCCTGGATCTTGGCTTCGCTCTCGGAGTCGAGGCTCGAGGTCGCCTCATCCAAGACGAGGATCCGGGGGTCTGCGAGAATGGCGCGCGCGATCGAGATGCGCTGCCGCTGACCGCCCGACAACTTGACGCCCCGCTCACCCACCACGGTGTCGTACTTCTCGTCGAACTGGTCCACGAACTCATCGCAGTGCGCGATGCGCGCGACTGCCTGGATCTCTGCCCGCGTCGCGTGCGGCCGCGCGAAGGCGATGTTCTCGGCAATCGTGCCGTCGAACAGGAAGTTATCCTGCAGCACCACGCCCAGCTGCGTGCGGTAGTCGGCCAGTGGCACCGTCGCGAGATCCCGCCCATCCACCAGCACCCTGCCCTTCTCGGGCCGGTTGAACGCCAGCACCAGCCCGATAAGCGTGCTCTTCCCGGACCCCGAGGAGCCGACGAGTGCCGTGGTCGAGCCGGGTCTCGCGTGGAAGGACACGTCTTTGAGCACCGGTACGCCCGGCTTGTAGGCGAATGTCACGTGCTCGAACGCGACGTCGCCGCGCACCGCGTCGAGCGGCGCGCGCTGGGCATCTTCCGCGTCTTCGGTCGTCATCCGGCGCAGCTCGTAGATCCGGTCGAGCCCCGCAAACGCTTCGGTGATTTGCGTTCCGATCGAGGCGATGTTGATCAGTGGCAGTGCGACGAGCCCCACGAAGAAGACGTATTGGACGAACTGTCCCAGCGTCATCGATTGCGACAGGACCGCACGGCCGCCGACGAGAATCATGACGACCGAGATCGCGCCGATCACGAACTGCGCAAACGCGCCGACGCCGGAGACGCCGGTCATCGTGGTCGCCACGTTGCGGAACAGGCGGTGGGCGCCGCGCGCGAATACCAGCCGCTCGCCACGCTCCGACCGGTAGGCCTTCACGATGCGGATGCCACCCAACGTTTCGGCGAGACGACCGGTCACCTCAGCGTTGAGCTTGCCGCGCTCGCGAAACAGGGGCCGCAGCTTCGAGAACGCGTACGCCATGCCCGCGCCGAACAGAGCGAGCACGAGAATCGAAATCGCCGTGAGCTTCCAGTTCAACCAGAAGAGGACTCCCAACGCAATACTCGCGGTGACCAGGCCTCCGACCAGCTGCACCAGCCCCGTCCCGACCAGATTTCGGATGCCCTCCGCATCCGTCATGATCCGCGAGATCAGAATGCCGGTCTTGGTAGAGTCGAAGTAGGAGATCGGCAAGCGCAACACGAATGCTTGTATGGATTTGCGCATGTCGGTGATGGCGCGCTGGGCGGCGACGCCGAGAATCTGCGACAACCCGAACGAGGTCACCGCCTGCACGACGGCCGCCGCGCCGACTGCTGCCGCGATGACGCCCAGCAGGTCGGCGCGCTTCTGCCCGACGACCTGGTCGATGATGTACCGAGACGACCACGGCAACACAAGACCCGCGAGCCGGCTGACCAACATCAACGCGAGACCGACTACCAGCCGATGGCGATGCTGCCAGACGAGCCGGCGTGCTTCGTGCCATGCGTTCGCGTAGTTGGGTTTGGGTTTCTTGTCCGCCACGGCGAGAAGCTTACCTAGTCCGGGAAGGCCTTACCAGGAGTCCGGTCGTCGAGACGCGCACCTCGTAAGTCCCGCCGCCGGGAGCCGTTGCGCTGATGAACGTGGCGGAGCCGTATTCCGCGTCCACGAACGGCCGCAGCACCCAGTAGCGGCGCGCCAGGTCGAACGCATCGAAGGGTTTGTTGGCGGCGAGCGAGTAAATCGTGCGCTCCTGCGTCTGCTCGTCGCCGAGCGTCTGGTAGCGTCCCGCGATCCGATCGAGCTCATAGACCGTCTCGAGCCCGAGCAGCGTGCCCATCGGTCGCCACTTCAGGACGTGCGCGTCGACGTAGACGGCGTCGCCCGCGAGATCGAACATGTGCAGGCTGCTGTCGGGCAGCGTCACCGTGGCGCGGAAGTGATGCGGGCCGAGCGGCTCGGTCTTGATCGTCGCGGCCAACGCCTCCTGCGTGAACGCCCGGTAGCCGTGAATCCCGACGGTGATCGCGCCGAGCAGCATGCCGGCCGTGAGACACAGGGCGGCGGCGAGAAAGCCGACGCTGGAGCTAAGGCGGCGCCGGTTCCGCCAGGCGGACGCCGCGATGATGATCAAGATCACAGCGACAAGGTCGAAACCGACCATGACGAGTCTGAGGACGCCAGTCATTCCCTACACGTTATGCGCAGCCCGCCTCTGGCGCGAATTCCCGGCACTCGCCACCTTCGGGCCATGAAACGCTCTACCGGAATCACGCTGGCGGTCATCGCCGCCATCATCGCGCTCTTCTTCTATATGTCTACCGCCCGGGCGACCCAGGAGTGCACCGTCTGTGTGGAGTTCCAGGGGCGCTCCAACTGCGCCACGGCGGCGGGGAGGACGGTCGCCGAGGCGACGGAAACGGCGCACAATACCGCTTGTGGCCCTGTCGCCAGCGGGATGAACGAAACCATTGCGTGCGGTAACCGGGCTCCCGTATCCGTGCAGTGCGGCCGGAGCCGGTAGGTGGCCGATTTTTCGATGCCCCGCGTCGCCGTTCCGGCGATCTTGTTACTGGCGGGCGGTGGCAAGCGCGAGGGTGAAGTCTACGTTATGGAGCGTGTGGGGCAGCACGCAGGCCCCGAGACGCCGCTCGATATGCTGAATCGCGCGGACCCGTTCTTTCCGTTTCGCTCCAAAAAAGACGGTGAAGGCGTGTTACTGGTCGCCAAGGCACGGACCGTGACGTTGACGGTGCCGCGACCCCAGGAAGAGGACTCGGCGCGACTCTCCGCCGCCAAGAAAGCCACCTTGGAAATCACGCTGGCGGACGGGTCCATATTGAACGGATGGGCGACCCTCGAGCTGCCGCAGCATCATTCGCGGCTCCTGGACTATCTGAACGCCGCCGCCGAGCCGTTTTTTGCCCTTACGACATCCGCTGAGGTGCACCTCGTGAACCGTGCGCACGTACTGTACGCTCGCCCCGGGGACTGATCGATGCCGACACGACTCGATCCCTTCGTCGACGTCATGATGCGCGAGCGCGCGGATCAGCTCTACCTGCTGCCCGACGAGCCCGTCACGCTCGTGAAGGACGGCAAGCCGCGAAAAGTCTCGAAGCAACCGCTCACCGATCAGCACATCTACGCGCTGATGGTCGAGGTCGCGCCGCCCGAGGCGGCCGACAAGATCGACCAGCGGTCGGAGACGGAGTTCGACTACGCGGCGGGCAACAGCCTCGTGCGCGTGCGAATCGTACCGGAGGCCGGCCGGCTCACCGCGGTGATCTCCGCGATTCGCCCAGCCTCGCAAGAGCAAGCCACACCGCCAGTTGCCCAGTCATCCGGCAGCGAGACGACCGTCACGCGTCCGGCCGCACAGCCGACGCCACCAGTCGCGAAGCCGGCCGCGCCACTCAAACCGCCCCGCGCATCCGTCATCGCCGCCGCGCCCATGGTCGACAGTCCCCTGGCCACGCCGGGAGAATTGCCCGGCGAGTTCGCCTCCTCGCAGTACGAGGGCGCGGAGCAGAAGCTAGGCAAACTGCTCCGGGCTTTGGTGAGCTCGGGGAGCTCGGACCTCCATCTGCGGGTGGGAGAGCCGCCGCTGTTCCGCACCCACGGCGAGATCAAGCGGCAGTCGGGCTCTGCCCTCAGCGTGAACGACCTCGAGCTGCTGGTGCTGTCGATCATGCCGGAGCGCAATCGCGGCGAATGGAAAGAGACCGGCGACACCGACTTCGCGTACGAGATCTCGGGCGTCGCGCGGTATCGCGTGAACGCGGCGCGCGACCGCAAAGGGCCGGTCGCCGTCTTCCGTGTGATCCCGGCCAAGGTCGTGACGGTCAAGGACATGGGATTGTCCGAGGAGGTGCAGAGGCTCTGCTACCTCACGAAGGGGCTGGTGCTGGTCACCGGTCCGACCGGCTCGGGGAAGTCGACGACGCTGTGCGCGCTGATCGATCTCGTGAACAGCACGCGCAGCGATCACATCATCACGATCGAAGACCCCATCGAATTCGTGCACGAGAACAAGAAGTGCCTGATCACGCAGCGGCAGGTGCACGTCCATACCGACAGCTTCAAGTCGGCGCTGCGCGCCGCGCTGCGCGAAGATCCCGATATCGTGTTGGTGGGCGAAATGCGCGATCTCGAGACGATCGCCATCGCGATTGAGACCGCGGAAACGGGACACCTCGTCTTCGGCACGCTGCACACGACCACCGCGTCATCGACGGTGGACCGCATGATCGATCAGTTCCCCGCCGATCGCCAGGCGCAAATCCGTGTGATGCTCTCGGAGTCGCTGAAGGGCGTGATCTCGCAGACGCTCTGCAAAAAAATCGGCGGGGGGCGCGTGGCGGCGCGTGAGATCCTGCTCACCACACCCGCCATCTCGAACCTGATCCGGGAAGCCAAGACGTTCCAGATCCCGTCGATCATTCAAACCAGCAAGAAGCTGGGGATGCTGACCCTGAACGATGCCCTGCTCGAGCTCGTCGAAAAGAAAGTGGTCGAGCCGGACGAGGCGTATATGAAGTCGGTCGAGAAGTCCGGCCTCGCCGCCAGTCTCAAGGCGAGGGGTTTCAAGATCACATTGTCTGCAGAGGGATGAGCATTCCCTCTCTTTGGAGGGTGTCCGTATGCGATTTCACCACCTAGCTGTCCGCGTCACTGGACTTGCCCTGCTCGCCGCCGCCGCGGCTTGCAGCGACACCGGCCCCACGACCGGGCTCGCGCCTGCGCCCACCTCGCTGATCCGGCCGCAGCAGGCGCCCGACATGGCCTCGCTGGCCCGCGCGCTGCCGGGCTTCGGCGGTCTCTTCATCGATCACGGGGTGCCCACCGTCTATCTCACCGATCTTGCGCAGCATGGCCTCGCCGAACAGCTGCTGGGCGGCTTTGCTCGCTCCCACGGTGCCATGGGAATTCGAGTCCTCGCCGGACGCTTTGCCTATGGGGATCTCGACAGGTGGTTCCAGCAGGTATCGAGCGAAGCGTTTGCCCAGGGTGGCGTCGTTTTCGTCGATCTCGACGAGGCCGCGAATCGCGTGCTGGTCGGTGTGGAGCGCGGCGCGTCGCACGCCAACATCCGGAGTCTCGCCGCGCGGCTCGGCGTTCCCGCGGAGGCGCTGACGGTCCGCGATGCCGATCCGATTCACTACGCCGCCAGCCTGCAGGATCAGGTCCGGCCCGTGGTGGCCGGTCTACAGATCAATTTCCCCGGTTTTCTCTGCACGCTCGGCTTCAACGCGGTCAGTAACGGCCAGAACTCGTTCGTGACGGCGTCCCATTGCACCACCACACAAGGCGGGGTCGAGGGGACACAGTACTTCCAGTCCCTGTCCAGTCAGCCCAACAGCTTCATCGGGACCGAGGTGGCCGATCCCGTCTACGTCCGCAGCAAGGGAAAGAACTCGCCCTGTCCCAAGGGTCGGCGCTGTCGCTTCAGCGACTCCGCGCGCGCGGCGTACGCGGCCGGCGTGCCGTTCACGCTCGGCGGCATCGCGCAGACCAGCGGCCCGAACAACGGCTCGCTGGTGATTACCGGTACGTTCACGATCGTGGGCAATGGTGGTGAGATCGTCGGCGACGTCGCGAACAAGGTCGGCCGCACCACCGGCTGGACGCAGGGCGTCATTACCAACACGTGCGTCAACACCGGCGTGTCGGGTTCGAACATCGTGCAGTTGTGCCAGAACTTCGTGGCCGCCGGCGTCGGCCCCGGCGATTCCGGCTCGGATGTGTTCCTCGATACCCGCGCCGGGGTTCGGCTGCTCGGCGTGTTATGGGGCGGAAATGGGGCCGGCACGCAATTCGTGTACAGCCCGATCGCGAACGTCCAGCAAGAGCTCGGACCGCTGACCACGTTCTGAGCACGCTCGACTTCACTGTGCTCGTGCCGTCGAGGGCGCGCGTCGGTCGACGCGCGCCCTTCACGCTCCGGCTGCGAAATCCTTCGCGGCAACCGGTGGAAGCGCACTTCCTCGGACGCCAGATCGTGTTCGATATCGTGGTCGAGCATGCTCACGGTGGTGTCGTCTGGCGGCGGCTCTCCCACGGAGTAGGTCCGAGTATCCTACAGGTTCGCACACTGGAGCCCGGTGAGTCGCTGGAATGGCACGACGCATGGGTGCCGGGTGCAGCCGGCCAATACCGCGCGCAGGGAATCCTTCCTTCTGATGCGGCGGAGCCGCTGCGGACCGCGTGGGTTGCGTTCGAGGTCAGATTCTGAGACTCACCTCGCCAGTGCGTATGTGGCGGGGTGCACCCTACCCCCTGGGCGCGACGTGGGACGGCCAGGGGGTAAATTTTGCCCTCTTCTCAGAGCAAGGCACAGGCGTCGAGCTCTGCCTGTTCGATGCCCCTCATCAAGCGGATCAAACGCAGCTCATCTCGCTGACTGAGCAAACCAATCAGGTTTGGCACTGCTATTTGCCCGATGCCCGTCCCGGGCAGTTGTACGGGTACCGCGTCCACGGCCCCTACCAACCGCAACAAGGCCTCCGCTTCAATCCCGCCAAGCTCGTCCTCGACGCCTACGCCAGGGCCATCACCGGGCCGGTGCGCTGGGACGATACGGTGTACGGCTACACCACCGGCAGCGCCGGGGAGGACCTGACGCGCGACGACCGCAACTCCGGCGGCGCCATGCCCAAGTGCGTCGTGATCGATCCGGCGTTCGACTGGCAAGGTGACCGCGCGCCGAAGATTCCGTGGAACCAGACCGTGATCTACGAGTGCCATGTCAAGGGGATGACGATCAAGCATCCCGGAGTCCCAGAGAACGTGCGCGGCACCTACCTCGGCCTCTGCACCAAGCCGATCATCGAGCATCTCCGCGCCCTCGGCGTGACGAGTGTCGAGTTGCTGCCGATTCATCACTCCGTCAGCGCTCGGCGGCTCGTCGGCAGCGGGCTCACGAATTACTGGGGCTACGACTCGATCGGCTTCTTCGCCCCCGACGCGCGCTTTGCCCTCGAGGATCAGGTCGCCGAATTCAAGCAGATGGTGCGGACGTTCCACGCCGCGGGACTCGAGGTGATTCTCGACGTCGTCTACAACCACACACCTGAGGGCGACCACCTCGGCCCCACCCTCGCATTCAAGGGAATCGACAACCGCGCCTACTATCACCTCGTACCCGACGACCCGCGCCAGTACGTCGATTTCACGGGGACGGGCAACAGCCTGAACATGGGGCATCCGAATACGCTGCAGCTGGTGATGGATTCGCTGCGTTATTGGGTCATGGACATGCATGTCGACGGCTTCCGCTTCGATCTGGCGCCGGCGCTCGCCCGCGAGCTCTACGAGGTCGACCGGCTGAGCGCGTTCTTCGACGTGATCCACCAGGATCCGGTGCTGTCGCAAGTGAAGCTCATCGCGGAACCGTGGGACGTCGGCCCCGGGGGCTATCAGGTGGGGAAGTTTCCCGTGGGGTGGGCGGAGTGGAACGGCAAGTACCGCGACACCGTCAGGCGGTTCTGGCGAGGCGAGGGGGACCAGGTCGCCGATCTCGCCTCACGCCTCTCCGGCTCCGCCGACATCTACCAGTGGACCCAGCGCTCCGCGTACGCCAGCATCAACTTCGTCACGGCGCACGATGGCTTCACCCTCCAGGATCTCGTCAGCTACGAGCAAAAGCACAACGAGGCGAACGGCGAAAACAACAAGGACGGCTCGAGCGACAATCTCAGTCGCAACTGGGGCGTCGAGGGAGCGACGGGCGATCCCGCCATTCTCGAAGCCCGCTATCGAGCCATGCGCAACTTCCTGGCGACGCTCGCTCTGTCACAGGGCGTGCCGATGCTTTCGCACGGCGACGAGCTTGCGCGCACGCAGCGTGGCAACAACAACGCCTATTGCCAGGACAATGAGGTCAGCTGGGTCGACTGGAATCTGGACGAGCGGAAGCAGGGCCTGCTCGATTTTGCGCGCCGCGTCTTCGCGATCCGCGCGGCAAATCCGGTGCTGCGGCGGCGGACATTCTTCCGCGGCCAGATCGTCGATCACCCCGGGCTCAAGGACCTCACTTGGCTGCGGCCCGATGGCGCCGAGATGGCGGAAGCCGATTGGAAGACTGCGGCCGCACCCGCGCTGGGCATGCTGATCAACGGCGATGCCACCGACGAGACGGACGACAAAGGCGAGCCGATCAAGGGCGACACGATGCTGCTCCTCGTGAACGCAAGCGAGGCGCAGATCGATTTTGCCCTTCCAAACGACGGGGGCTGGAGCGCGCTCATCGATACGTCACGTGAGCCACTCCAGCCCACCAATCGCTACCCGCTCAGCGGCAACTCACTGGTCCTTCTGCGTCTCACACCCTGATGGTCTTCGTCACGTCGTCCCACGTCACGGCCGTGCGTCGGAAATACGCCTCGTTCGCCATGTGACAGGCGAGCGCGGCGTTGTGTCCGAACACGACATCCTCTACGACTGGTTTCCGCGTTCGCACGGCCTCGAAGTAAGTCCACAGATGCGGTCGCGTGTCGTCGAAGTCCGGAGTGCTGAAGGACACGGTTTCGGACAAGGGTGGAGCCTGACCCGCTTGTAGGTCGTGCTCCTTATGCCACTGCGTCTGGTAGGTGTCGCGCAGCGCGCGCGGAAAGCTGCTGGTGTAATAGCTCGGCCACTGATCCGTTCCGGCCTGCGGTGAGAATGTCAACTTATCGCCGGCGACCTCGAGAATCCCCTTTGACCCCTGAATCCGGTACTGCTCCGGCATTTCGGTGCCGAGATTGAGCCGCATGTAGACCGGCAGGTCGCCGCTGTAGTAGTAGATCGTCGCGTGCACGTCCGGCATGTTGCGCCCGTCCTTCCAGCGCCGGATCCCGCCGACCGACATCGCCTGCTTCGGCGGCTCGTTGATGCCGAGCATGAACTGCATCCCGCTGATCAGGTGGACGAGCAGATCGCCGGCGACGCCGGTGCCGTACTCCTTCCAGCACCGCCACCGCGCAAAGATGTTCGGATCGAGCGGGCGCTTGGGGACGTCGTTCTGCCAGGTGTCCCAGTCGAGGGTCTGTAACGAGAGATCGGGGGGAGGCGGATACTCCCACGCGCCCGTGGGTTCGTTACGGCCGAGCCAGCCCTCGACGAGGGTCAGGTCGCCCAGCATACCTTGCGCGAGCATCTCTTTCGCCTTGGCGCAGATCTGCGAGCTGACGCGCTGTGAGCCGACCTGCAGGATCCGGCCGCTCTTCTTGACCGCATCGACCATCGCGACGCCGTCCGCGGGCGTGTGCGACATCGGCTTCTCGATGTAGATGTCCTTCCCTGCGCTGACGGCCTCCACGACCATCCGCTTGTGCCAGTGGTCCGGCACCGCAGCGACGATGCAATCGATGTTCTTGTCGTCGAGCAGCCGGCGATACTCCCGCGTCGTGGGGAGATCAGGGCGTACGATTTCTTTGGCCAAGGTGTGGCGGCCGTCATACAGATCGGCCGCGCCGGCGCAGGTGACACCGGGTAACTGAATCGACGTGCGGAGCAGGCCGTTCCCCTGCATCCCGACGCCCACCATGCCGAAGCGGACGGTGTCACTGGGGGCGACGCGGCGAAACGTGAACGGCTGGGCGGTCAGCGAGACACCGGCGGCGGCGGCACTCAGCTCGAGGAATTCACGACGGGACCAAGTGGGTTTTTTCATGGCGATTTCTCCCTGGGATGCGGGGTGGAACCGCCAATTATGGCCCGGGAATCTGCCTTCGGCTATCGGGCCGGATAGGTGCCGAGGATGCGGATACCGGAGGTAAAGGCCCGTAATTCCTCGATCGCGGGGCCGATGCCCTCGCCGGAATCGACGACATCCAGATAGAACAGATACTCCCACGGGCGTCCCGGCAGCGGCCGCGACTCGATCTTGGTCAGGTTCAACCCTCGAGCCGCGAACACCCCCAAGGCCCGATGCAACGTGCCCGGCGTGTTCCCGAGTGCCAGCATCAACGACGTCTTGTTCGCCGCTTCGCGTGGCGCCGGATCGCGGGCGATCACGAGAAAGCGCGTGTAGTTCTCGGCGTGATCCTCCAACCCCTCCGCGATGACGTCGGCACCGTAGAGCTCCGCCGCGAGTTTCGAGGCGATGGCCGCGTCGGCGTCCACCTTGCCCGACATCACGTCGCGCACGCTTCCCGCCGTGTCGTACGCGGGGACGGCGACGACGTCGGGGTGTGTCAGGAAAAAGTGGCGACACTGCGCCAGCGCAACCGGATGCGACGCGACGCGGCGAACCTGCGGGAGCGCAGTGCGCGGCGGGGCGATCAGGCAGTGGCGGATGCGCAGCTCCGTTTCGCCCACGACATGCAACGCGTGCGCGCTGAGCAGATCGTAGTTCTCGTGGACGGATCCGGCGAGCGTGTTCTCGATCGGCACGATCCCGCTGGTCGCGTCGCCCGTTTCGACGGCGCGGAACAGGTCCACGAAAGTGGCGCAGGTTACGAGATGGACCGCGGGACCATGCGTCTCGAGGGCGGCGGCGTGGCTGAACGAGCCCGCCTCGCCCTGGATGGCGACCGCCTCAGGCATCCGTCACCGCGCCCCGACTGCTGCTCGAGACCAGCCGGGCGTATTTGGCGAGCACGCCGGACGTGTACCGCGGCGCGGGCGCTTTCCAGCTCGCCCTTCGGGCCGCCAGCTCCCGCTCGGGAATATTCATGCGCAGCTCACGCCCCGCGGGGTCGATTGTGATCGAATCGCCCTCCCGCACCAGAGCAAGCGGGCCGCCGAGCGCCGCCTCCGGCGCGACGTGCCCCACGACGAGACCGTGGGTCCCGCCGGAGAACCGCCCGTCTGTGATGAGCCCGACGCTGTCGCCGAGCCCCGCGCCGACGAGCGCGGCCGTCGGTGCCAGCATCTCGCGCATCCCCGGCCCGCCCTTCGGCCCTTCGTAGCGGATGATCACGACGTCGCCCTTGTGCACCTCGCCGGCGAGAATCGCCGCGAGGCACGCCTCCTCCGAGTCGAACACGCGGGCGGGACCCGTGATTTGGTGTGAACCCTTGCCGCTTACCTTCGCGACCGCGCCCTCCGGCGCCAGGTTGCCGCGGAGGATCACGATGTGACCCGACGGCGCGAGCGGACGATCCCACGGATGGATCACGTCTTGCTCCGGCGACGGGCGTGAGGGAACGCTCCTCAAGACGTCGGCGACGGTGCGGCCGTCGACCGTCACCGCGTCGCCATGCAACACGCCGTTGGCCAAGAGAATGCTCATGACCTGAGGAATCCCGCCGGCGCGATGCAAGTCGGTCGTGACATAGCGCCCCGACGGCTTCAAGTCGCAGAGGACGGGCACGCGCGCACGCGCCCTTTCGAAATCGTCGAGGGCGAGCGGAACCCCGGCCGCGTGCGCGATGGCCAGGAGGTGCAGCACCGCGTTCGTGGAGCCGCCGATGGCCATGACGACGGCGATGGCGTTCTCGAACGCCTGTCGCGTGAGGATCTGGCGCGACAGCCGCCGCGCCCGCACGGCCTGAAACAGCACTTCCGCGGCCCGCGCCGCGGCGTCCGCTGTTTCCTGATCCTCAGCCGCCATCGTGGACGTGCCGGGGAGACTCATGCCCATTGCCTCGATCACGGCCGACATCGTGTTCGCAGTGAACATCCCGCCGCACGAGCCCGCGCCAGGACAGGCGCGGCGCTCGATCTCCAGCAGCTCCTGTTGCGGCATGCGCCCCGCCCCGGCCGCCCCCACCGCTTCGAACACGCTCACGACGGTGAGATCGCGGCCGGCGTAATGGCCGGGCTTGATCGTGCCGCCGTAGACGAAGACCGCGGGAATGTCGAGCCGCGCGATCGCGATCATCGCGCCCGGCATGTTCTTGTCGCAGCCGCCGATCGCGACCAGCCCATCCATGCGCTGCGCGCCGCAGGCCGTCTCGATCGAGTCAGCGATGACTTCTCGCGACACGAGCGAATAGCGCATGCCCTCCGTTCCCATCGAGATGCCGTCGCTGACGGTGATCGTCCCGAACGTCTGCGGCATGGCCCCCGCCGCGCGCAGCGCCTGCTCGGCTCGCTTCGCCAGACGGTCAAGGCCGGCGTTGCAGGGCGTGATGGTGCTGTGCGCGCTCGCGATGCCCACGATCGGCTTCGCGAAATCGCCGTCCCGGAAGCCGACCGCGCGCAGCATTGCGCGGTTGGGCGCGCGCTCCAACCCCTCCGTGATGGAGCGGCTGCGAAAGTTGTCGTTCACGACAATCCCTCGAGCGCCTCGGCAAGCACGAGCTCGACTACGCGGCTCCCCATTTCTTTCGTCCCGATGATCTGGTCGCCGGGTCGCGCGAGATCCGGCGTGCGCGCACCGGCGTCGAGCGCCGCCGCGATCGCGTCGTCCACAGCATCCGCGGCGGCCGGCAGGTTGAGCCCGTGCCGCAGCAATAGGGCGACGGTCGCAATCGCGCCAACGGGATTCGCGACATCGCGGCCCGCGAGCGGCGGCGCCGAGCCGTGCACGGGCTCGAACAGGCCCGCGCCGTCGCCGAGCGACGCGGATGGCAGCAGGCCGAGCGAGCCGGCCAGCACGGCGGCTTCATCGCTCAGGATGTCGCCGAACATGTTCTCGGTCAGCACGACGTCGAGCGACGCAGGATCGCTCACCAACCGCATCGCCGCCGTGTCCACATAACAGTGCTCGAGACGAACGTCGGGATACGCCCGCCCCACTTGGGTCACCGTTTCCCGCCACAGCTGCGATACCTCGAGCACGTTGGCCTTGTCGACCGAGGTCACCAGGCGCCGGCGGCCGCGCGCCGCGTCGAATGCGACGCGGGCGATGCGCTCGATCTCGGCAGTCGTATACGCAAGCGTGTTGATGGCGCGCTTGCCATTGCGGCCGCGCGGCTCGCCATAATAGAGCCCGCCGGTCAGCTCGCGCACGACGAGGAGATCGACGCCCCGCAGCCGGTCGGGCTTGAGCGGCGAGCAGCCGGCGAGCGCCGCATGGATCGCGACCGGGCGCAGGTTGGCGTACACGTCGAGCAGCTTGCGCAGCGTGAGGAGGCCCGTTTCGGGCCGTAGCTCGCGCGGCGCGTCGTCAAGCGTGGGATCGCCCACCGCACCGAGCAAGACCGCATGGCTGCGCGTCACCGCGCGGCGGGTTTCGGGCGGCAATGGGCTATTGCTTGTTCGGACAGCCGCGGCGCCCACCGGGCAGGTATCCAGCGCAAACCGGATTTCGAAGCGCTCGCCCACCGCCTCGAGCACCCGTACCGCCTGCGCGATCACCTCGGGGCCGATGCCGTCTCCCGGCAGCACGGCGATCGTGTAGCGCTTCATCCATGCCTCCGCTCAAAGGCCGCGATGCTCGGCTCCTCGAGCAGCGTCCGGCCGATTTCGTCGAGACCGCGCAGCAGCAGCTCGCGCCCGTAAGGATCGGCGGTGAACCGCGCTTCAAAGCCAAGGTCATTTGTTATCACCTGCCGCTCCAGATCAACCTCGATCTCGCGCAGGCCGGCTTCGGTGCCGCGGACCAGATCGTCCACTGAAGCTGCCGGCAACTGCACCGGGAGTACCCCGTTGCGATAGCAGTTGGACGCGAAGATGTCGGCGAACGAGGGCGCGATGATGGCCCGGAATCCGTATTGGGCGAGCGCCCAGACGGCGTGCTCGCGCGAGGACCCGCAGCCGAAGTTCGGTCCCGTAACCAGGATCGTCGCGCCCCGAGCCGTCGGACTGTTGAGCTCGAACGCGGGATCGAGTGAACCGTCCGGCCGGTAACGCCAATCGTAAAACAGTGCCGGCCCAAAGCCTGTGCGATCGACTCCTTTGAGAAACTGTTTGGGGATGATCTGATCCGTATCCACGTCGCGCCGCAGCAACGTGACGACCTTGCCCCGATGGCGCACAAAAGGGTTTACCACTCGCGCACGTCCACCAGGTGTCCTTCGATGGCGGCCGCGGCCGCCATCATCGGGCTCATCAGATGCGTCCGGCCGCCTCGTCCCTGCCGGCCCTCGAAATTGCGGTTCGACGTCGCCGCACAGCGCTCGCCGGCGCCCAGCACGTCATCGTTCATGCCGAGGCACATCGAGCACCCCGCATTGCGCCACTCGAACCCCGCCTCGCGAAACACCTGATCGAGGCCCTCCTGCTCGGCTTGCGCCTTTACACGCTGCGAGCCGGGCACGACCATCGCCCGCACTCGTGGTGCGACATGCCGGCCGCGCACGATGGTGGCCGCGGCGCGCAGGTCCTCGATCCGCGCGTTCGTACACGATCCCAAGAACACGCGATCGATCGGAATCCCCGCGAGCGGCATACCGGGTTCGAGCCCCATGTACTCCAGCGCCCGCTGCGCGGCGGTGCGTTCGGCGTCGGTGCCGAGCTGCGCGGGGTCGGGGACGCGCGCGGTGATGTCGGCAACCATGCCGGGCGTCGTTCCCCACGTGACCTGCGGGCCGACGCCGGAGGCATCGAGACTCACCTCCGCGTCGAAACGCGCCTCCGGGTCCGTGCGCAGCGCCCGCCAGCGCTGGACGGCACTCGTCCACGCGGGCCCGGAGGGGGCGCGCGGCCGTCCCTCCAGGTACGCGAAGGTCACGTCGTCGGGCGCGATCATTCCTGCGCGGGCACCCGCCTCGATCGACATGTTGCACATCGTCATGCGTTCTTCCATCGAGAGCGCGCGGATCGCGTCTCCTGTGTACTCGATCACGTGGCCCGTCGCGCCTGCCGTGCCGATTCGGCCGATGAGCGCGAGGATGAGGTCCTTGGCCGAGACGCCTGAGCGGCGGGCGCCGGTGATGCGCGCCGCGAGCGTATGCGGCCTCGGGAGGGCGACGCACTGCGTCGCCAGCACGTGCTCGACCTCGCTCGTGCCGATGCCGAGCGCGAAGGCGCCGAACGCGCCGTGCGTCGCGGTGTGCGAGTCGCCGCACACGATCACCATTCCCGGTTGCGTCGCGCCAAGCTCCGGGCCGATGACGTGCACGATCCCCTGCCCCGGCGAGGCGAGATCGAACAGCTCGATCCCAAATTCCCGCGCGTTGGCGCCGAGGGCGTCGACCTGCCGCGCCGCCACCGGATCCGCGATGGGGCGCGAGCGGTCCCCGGTGGGGATACTGTGATCGACCGTCGCCAGCGTCCGCTCCGGCCGCCGCACCCGGCGGCTCGCGTCCCGCAGGCCGGCAAACGCCTGCGGCGAGGTGACTTCGTGGATCAGATGCAAATCGACGTACAGCAACGCCACTTCGTCCGTGAGCTGCTGAACGACGTGTGCGTCCCACACGCGATCGAACAGCGTGCGCGCCGTCACGCTCGAAGGGGCTCCCGGCGGGGCTCGGGGCTCGGGGCTAGGGGCTCGGACCTCCCCTGTCCCTTCCGAGTCCCGAGCCCCGAACCCCGAGCCCCTTCTTCCGTCCACGGCATCATCGCCCTGAGCAGTGCGCCGACCTGCTCGATCGGTTGCTGCTGTGCCTTGCGACGCAGCTCGTTGAACCGCGGCGCGCCCGCCCGAGACTCGGCGATCCACTCCTTCGCGAAGGCGCCGCTGCGAATGTCGGCCAGCAAGCGCCGCATCTCCGCGCGCACCGCGGGACTGATCACGCGCTCACCCCTGGTCAAATCCCCGTACTCGGCCGTATCGCTGATCGAATGCCGCATGAAGCTGAGCCCGCCGCGGTAGATCAGATCCACGATGAGCTTCAGCTCATGCAGACACTCGAAGTACGCCATCTCCGGAGCGTACCCGGCTTCCGTGAGCGTTTCGAACCCGGCCTGGATCAGCGCGGTGACACCGCCGCACAGCACGGCCTGTTCACCGAACAGATCGGTCTCGGTCTCTTCCGCGAACGTCGTAGCGAGCACTCCGGCGCGTGAGCAGCCGATTCCCGTGGCATACGCGAGCGCGTTCGGGAGGGCCTGACCGCTCGCGTCCTGATGCACCGCGACCAGCCCAGGCACCCCACGTCCCGCCGCATACTCGCTGCGAACCAGGTGGCCGGGCGACTTCGGCGCAATCATCGAAACATCCACGCCGGGCGGCGGCACGATCTCCCCGAAATGCACGTTGAACCCGTGCGCGAACATCAGTGTCTTGCCGGCGGTGAGCGCGGGAGCGATCGCCGCTTCATAGACCGCGCGCTGCTCCTGGTCCGGCACGAGCATCATGATCACGTCGGCGGCGCGGGCAGCTTCGGCGACCGGCCGCGCCTCGAGGCCATCCGCCGTGGCGCGCTTCCACGATGCGCCGTTCGCCCGGAGTCCGACGATGACCCGGGCACCGCTGTCGCGCAGGTTCTGCGCGTGCGCGTGTCCCTGACTGCCGTATCCGATGATTGCGAACACCCGGTCCCGCAACCGCGCGGGATCGGTGTCCTTTTCGTAATACACGCGCACGGCTGCGCCCATGTTGCCTCCAGAGGAAATGGCCGTGATGGTCGCCTTGCGGACGCCGATCACGTTTTGGATTTGCAGGACCAGGTTGTCGGCAGTCGCGTCATCCGCGTCGATCTCACATGACATCCGCCACACGCCCGGCACTCCCCGCGAATCCACGGCGAAATCGCGGATCGGCTGGTTGCGCCGGCGCAAGATGCCGCACGCGCGGCCGAGCGTCAGCAGATCGCTGTTCAGCTGTACCGTCACGGTTCGGCGCGTGGCGCTCATGCTGGCGCCGCCTCGAGTGGCTCGGACAGCGAGCCGCCCGGGACGATCATCGGGAAGACGTTGGCTTCCTGCTCGATCACCAGCTCGACCAATGCCGGACCCGGTGTTTCGTTGGCCCGACGCAACGCGTCTTCGACCTGGCTCGCGTGGTCGACACGCCACCCCGGGATACCGTAGGCGGCGGCGAGCTTCACATAATCGGGACTCCAGATCGGCGTGCTCGAATAGCGGCCACCATGAAAGAACTGCTGCCACTGCCGCACCATGCCGAGGTAGCCGTTGTTGAAGATCGCGAGCTTTACCTCGAGCCCTTCCTGCACCATGGTGGCGATCTCGGCCATGTTCATCTGAAATCCACCGTCGCCGGAAAGGGCCCAGACCGGCTCGTCGGGACGAGCGAGGTGCACGCCCATCGCGGCCGGAACCGCAAAGCCCATGGCGCCCAAGCCGCCGGATGTGATGTGCGTGTTGGGTCGCTGGAAGGGATAGCGCTGCGCGATCCACATCTGATGCTGGCCCACGTCGGACACGATCGTGCAGCGCCCGCTCGTGACGTCGGCGAGCGCGGTGAGAATCACGTCGGGGGACAAGCCTCCGGCGAACGATTCCTCGCGCTGACGCATGAGGCCGCCGATCTCGGTACGCCACGCCATGCAATTGCGCGGCTCGACCGCGGCCAGGAGCCGCTGGACGACACTGCGCGCGTCGCCGACGATTCCCACCGCGACGCCCACCGTGCGCCCGATGGCCGCCGCCTCGATATCGATGTGCACGATCTTCGCCCGGGGCGCGAAAGTGGCCGTATTCCCGGTCACACGATCGTCGAACCGCAGCCCGATCCCCACGATCAGGTCAGCCGTCTGGATGGCTTTGTTGATGTGCACCTCACCGTGCATCCCCGGCATCCCGAGGTGCAGCGGATGCTCCTGCGGGAAGCCGCTGATGCCGAGCAGTGTCGTGATCACCGGCATCCCGGTCCGCTCGGCGAGCCTGCGTACCTCGGCGTACGCGCCGCTGACAATCACGCCGCGGCCGATCATCAACAGGGGACGCTCCGCCTCGGCGATGAGATGTGCGGCTTGCTGGATGGCGTTCTCGACGTCCTGGGTGTCAGGTTTCAGGTGTCTGGGCTTCCCTAGCCCCTGAAACCCGGGACCCGACACCTTGTACTCGGCCTTCTGGTTCTGAACGTCTTTCGGCACGTCCACGAGGACCGGACCGGGACGCCCTTCCATCGCGATCGCCATCGCCTCGCGCACATCGTCGGCGAGGTCTGCGACGTCGCGCACGAGCACGTTGTGCTTCGTCACCGGCATCGTCACGCCCACGACGTCGGTCTCCTGAAACGCGTCGCGGCCGAGCATGGGGCGCGCCACCTGGCCGGTGATCGCCAGCACGGGCGAACCGTCCATGTGCGCCGCGGCGAGGCCGGTGACGAGATTGGTCGCGCCTGGCCCGGACGTCGCGACGCATACGCCGACCCGATTGCCCGCGCGCGCGTAGCCATCGGCGGCGTGCGCCGCGGCTTGCTCATGGCGGACGAGAATGTGACGCACAGCATCCTGTCCGTGGAGCGCGTCGTAAAACGGCATGATTGCGCCGCCGGGATACCCGAACATCACCTCCACGCCCGCGTCGGCGAGCGTGCGGCGCAGGATCTGCGCACCAGTCAGCAGTTCGCTCATGGGCGGCTACACTCCCCAGTAGTAGCTGCTGCTCAGCGCCGCTGTCTCGAGCCCGTCGGCGTGGTCAGCCTTGTTCAGTGCGTGGACCAGCGCGCGCGCGCCCGCCTCGACGATGTCCGTGGACGCTCCGTGACCGCTCAGCGACTTGCCGTCGATGCGCACCTGGAGGAGCACGCGCCCCAGACTGTCGCGCCCCGGCGTGACCGATTGGACGGAGAGATCGAGCACCTCGATCGTGCGGCCGACCGCCTCGCCGACCGCCGCGAACGCGGCCGCAATCGGTCCGTTGCCGCTCGCGGTGGCGCTGCGCTCATTGAATCCCGGACCGGCGATGCGCACTTCGGCCGTCGCCGTCTCGGTCCCGCACGTCACGCGCAGCTGCGTGAGGTTGTAGACCTCGGGCGCGCGATGGAATCCGTCGTGCAGCAGCGTGAGCAGGTCCTCATCCAGGATCTGCCGCTTCTTGTCGGCGAGCGCCGTGAACGCCTGGTACAGCTGCTCGATCGCGTTCGCGTCGGGCTCGTAGCCGAGCTCGCGATAGCGGCGCTCGAGGGCGTGCCGCCCGGAGTGCTTACCGAGCACGATGCTCGATCCGCCGGCGCCGACCGTTTCGGGCGCGATGATCTCGTACGTGAGTCCGTTCTGGAGCACGCCGTGTTGGTGGATCCCCGCTTCGTGGGCGAACGCATTGCGTCCGACGATCGCCTTGTTGGGTTGTGGGAACACGCCGATTTCGTGGGACAAGAGCCGGCTGGTGCGCATGATTTCGCGCGGGTTGACACGGCAGCGGAACGAGAGGACTTGCGGGCGCGTGCGGCCCGCCATGACGATCTCCTCGAGCGCGGCGTTGCCCGCCCGCTCCCCGATACCGTTGACGGTGCACTCGACCTGTCCGGCACCGGCCTCGATCGCCGCAAGCGAGTTGGCGACCGCCAGGCCGAGGTCGTCGTGGCAGTGGGCGCTCAGCACCACTTTTTCCGCCTCGGGCACGCGGTCGCGAACGGCGCGGAACAGCGCGGCGTACTCGGCGGGGGTCGTGTAGCCGACGGTATCCGGCAGATTGATCGTCGTGGCCCCTTCGGCGATCGCAACCAGGACGACACGGCACAGGAAGTCGAGGTCGCTGCGCGTCGCGTCCTCCGCCGAGAATTCGACGTCGGCGGCGTATCCGCGGGCGCGCTGCACGGCAGAACGCACCCGTTCCACGCAGGTCGCGCGATCGATCCGCAGCTTCTGCTCGAGATGGAGGTCGGAGGTCGCGATGAACACATGGATCCGCTTCCGCGCCGCCCGCGTGAGCGCTTCCGCCGCCCGGTCGATATCGCCGTCGTGACATCGCGCCAGGGCGGCGATGATGGGACGCTGAACCGCCTCCGTGACCTGCTGCACACCGCGCAGATCGCCCTGCGAGGCCGCGGGGAAACCGGCTTCGATCACGTCCACGCCGAGCGTATCGAGCTGGCGTGCCAGTCGCAGCTTTGCTTCCGGTGACATCGCATTCCCGGGCGCCTGCTCGCCGTCGCGCAACGTGGTATCGAAGATGATGACATCCTTGGCCATGGTTCCCCCGCTTCGTGGTAAAAAAAAGCCGCGAACCTGTTTGGGTTCGCGGCGCCGGTGCTGCTCTCTGCTGTCTTTGAAGCGACTTCTAGACGATTACCTCCGCGCGCGCGACCCGTTCCCTGAGCAGCGTAAGGCTCAGGAGCAGAACCAGGACCAGCAGCAGCGCGAATGTGGCGGTCATGTGCGAGCCATCAATCTCCGTAAATGCCGGGCGGTGTCAAGAGCACGTTACACCTAGAGCCACCGGTCGGATTTGAACCGACGACCGCTCGATTACGAATCGAGAGCTCTACCACTGAGCTACGGTGGCGACGGAGTCATAACCTAGCGACGCAAGGACGCGCGCGGTACTCCTTCGCGAATAGATCGTCGCTAAACGGAAATCCCTCTCGCACCCCGCGCAGTGTCTCAAGGCTCAGCGCTCGGCGTACTTCGCCAGGAGTGCCTTAAACCGCGGGTGGTCGCGGATCGGGTCATAGAGCGGGTCGAGCCGCAGTGTGTGGACGCTGAGCCAAGAGGGTCCCGCCAGCAGCCGCTCGATCTCGTCCAGCGCTGCCTCCGCTTCGCCGGCCTGCGCCAGAATCCGGGCGCCATCTTCCGCTACCTGGGGGCCTTGAAGGGCGTCCTCGCGGTACACCACCGATTGCTGAAGCCATCGGGTCTCTTGCAACGTCTCATCGCGGCGGCCTAGTCCGGCCAGGGCCAACCCGCGGGCCGCATGCACCCGCCAGTCGTCCGGCAGTTCTCGAACCACGGAGTCCAGCAGTACCCGTGCCGAATCAAAGGCCGCGCGCGCCGCGGGACGGTCACCGCGCAACCGGTGGGCCCAAGCGGCGTACAGCGAGCTGGGTAGTAAGAAGTCCTGCCCCTCGAAGACCGGGGCCCGCGCCATCGTGAGGACTTGCAGCAAGCTGTCGGCGTTCCGCTCCCAGTGCAGGAGTTGAACATGCAGCGCGGCCCTCGTCCCACGCGGTCCCAGTTCCGCCGCGGTTGGCACCTGGCTCAGGGCTGCTCGCAGCGTGTCGAGCTGCCCCTGCCAGCGAACGTACGTCCAGCCCTTTGCGAGTGCGGCATCGTACAGGTCCGGCGCGAGGCTCAGAGCCCGGTTGTACGCGCGCACCGCGTCCGCGTACCGGTGCATGAGCTGGTAAGTGTACCCACCGAAACCAAAGAACAGTTGCGCGTCACGCGGGTTGAGCTGTGTCGCCTTCTCTAACGCAGCGAGCACCTCGTCCCAGTTCCCCAGGCGCCGATGCACGGTCCCGATCAATTGCCAGACCCGGGCGTCGTTTGGCAGTCCCTTCAGCGCGACGCGAAACTCTTCCAACGCCCGCCGGTAGTCGCGGCGGCCCCAGAAGTGCGCCAGGCCCATGGCGACGTGTGCCTGCGGCAGCTCCGGCGCAAGCCTGAGAGCGGCTTCCGCCTCCGCACGCTGGCGGGCTTCCCGCGCCGGTGAGGGATCGTAGCGAAACCAGAACATCCGACCGTGCACTTCCGAGAGCGCGGCATGCGCCAGCGCGAAACCCGGATCGCGCGCCAGCGCCGTCTCGAATAGCTGTTGGGCGATCTCCTCGTTACGGCGCAGGAAGCCCGGGCGGATCAAGTACTCGCGGCCCTGGAGGTAGAGTCGGTACGCGTCGGCATTCGCCGTGGGGACCGCGGCCAGTCGCTGCTGCTCGGCATCGCTCAAAGCCGCGCCCACCGCCGCCACGATCCGCTGCGCTACGTCGCTCTGAATGGCGAAGGCGTCGTCTAGCGTGCGATCGTACCGCTCCGCCCAGACAGGCGCGTCCGTCGCAGCGTCAATGAGCTGCACGTTGACCCGTAGGCGGCTTCCTTCTATCTGCACGCTCCCCTCCACGACGCTCCCCACCCCCAGCTCGCTCGCGATCTGCCGTAACG
>Ga0209236_1000155_pt1 | contig 36158 bp, 37 predicted proteins | sample GraSoi013_1_40cm_FD_185819 | JGI IMG/M metagenome (GOLD analysis project Ga0209236, IMG submission 185819) | Grasslands soil microbial communities from the Angelo Coastal Reserve, California, USA - Sample 09_27_2013_1_40cm (SPAdes) (version 2) | ecosystem: Environmental > Terrestrial > Soil >... | reverse complement strand
CATCGTGGTCGCGATGGGAGTCGCCGCCGCTGTAGTACTCTTCTCGCATTCCTTCAGTTACACCGCACCGAACCAGAAGCTGTCGTCGCCATGCTCCTCGCTCATCGCGACACCGAGCGGATCGACGATCGTGTTTGCCTGTTCATCGAATCCGGCGATGAGCGTCACCTCGGGGGCGACCGGTTCCGTGACGTATTCGGCGTTCAGCCCGACGCCTCCCGTGAGCATCTTGGACATTTATCTGATAGACACGTCCGTCACGCTAGGCGCGACCTGCGGCACGACGAGTAGCACCGGGAACGAGCCGGTCTCACTCGCCGAGGGAGGGGGCTCGGTGACGATTTCCCAGACGGCGGGCAACCTGAGGCCGAATCACAACTACAACTACTGCATGGATTTCGCGGTCCTTCCACCAACCTTCACGACGGGCGTGACCTGGTCCCAGTAGGACCGCGGTGGGAATCGACCTTCGGTCCGTCACGTCGGTGCCACACGCACCGTGAGCTGCTCGGACTCGCTGTCGTACCGCACCAGTTCCGCGTACCGGCCCCAATAGACGAGGGCCTTGAAGACGTCCTCCGCTTGGTGGCTTCCGACACGATCGGCTAGGGCCTGGACCACTTCCTGGCGTCCGAGCGGGGTGCCCGCGTTCCGCGCCATGTCCATCACGAGGCGGAACGTTGGCAGGTCGTCGATGATCTCCCGGATGATCTTCTTGCGCTCGCGCACGCTCGCCATGAGGAGTTTGCGGCTCAGATCGGTGATCCGGATGTCCCCGTCTTCCACCGTCACGAGGCCGAGGAATTCGGCCGCGCCGAGAATCGGGCCTAAACGGTCGATGTCCATGTCGACTTCCCGAGCGATCGTCGCGGCGTCGGCCACGCCGCCGACCTCATCGACCGCCTCCACGAGTCCGAGAATCTGACCCACGGAAACCTTCGACATCGAGCGAAAGTCCGTCACAGGGGTCTCCCGTCCAACGCCGTCCCCGATATTTGACACTTGACCTGCCCTCCTCACACGATCAGCGAGTAGATTTCGTCGACCCAACCGTAAAACTCGGGGTCCTTCCGGTTTCGGGGTCGCGGCAAATCGATCTCCAGCTCGGCGACCATGCGCCCCGGTCGGCTCGACAGCACGATCACGCGATCCGCGAGATACACCGCTTCCTCGATGCTATGCGTCACCATGAGCACCGCCTCCGGTGGTAGGTCAGGATTCGACCATAACTGAAGGATTTCGTCCCGCAGGTTCTGGGCGGTCAGCGCGTCAAGCGACGAGAACGGCTCATCCATGCACAGAAGGAGCGGCTCAATCGCGAGGGCCCGTGCGATGCCAACCCGCTGCTTCATGCCCCCACTGAGCTCGCGAGGGTATGCATTCTCGAACCCGGTCAAACCAACCGCGTCGATGAATTTCTTCGCAACGGCCCGGCGTTTCGCGGGGTCTTCGTGCAGGGCTTCTAACCCGAGCTCGACGTTCTGGGCGACCGTCAGCCATGGGAACAGGGCAAAGGACTGGAAGACCATCGCGACCTGCGGATTGTCTGCGCGGATCGGATGTCCCTCGAACAGGACCTCCCCGGAGGTGGGCGTGTCAAGGCCGACAATGATTCGCAGGAGCGTCGATTTCCCGCAGCCCGACGGACCGACGACGCAGATGAAGTCGTGCTCCGCAAGTTCGAAGCGTATCCGGTCAAGGATCTTGAACTCCTTCCCGTTGTCGAAGTACGACTTCGAGACGTCCTTCACCTGCAAAAGGGGTTGGGCGTCGCCCATCAGACCTCCATCCTGTACTTCACCGCCGCACGCTTGTATATCGGGCGCCAGAGGAGTTTGTTTAGTATCAGGACGACAGCCGTCATCGTGAGGACCGTGAGGTAGCCCATGGCATAGTCGCCGGTCACGACGGTCGCCCCATACAAGGACGCCCCGAGGCCGGTCACCGAAAAGACCGATTGGCCGAACTGAAGATACTCCGCCACGATGAGGGCGTTCCACCCGGCCCCCCACGCCGTGATGCTCCCGGTGGCGAGAGAGGGTACGAGCGCGGGCAGCAGAAGTCGACGCCAGTAGGTTCGACCCCGTAACCCGAACCCGCGAGCAGCCTCGTCTAGGTCCCCTGGGATTGACCGCACCCCTGCAATCAGATTGAACAACAGATACCACTGCATCGCGAACAGCGATACGAGGTACGCCCCGATCTCTCCGGCGAAGTAGCCGCCCATCGTGACCACGACGGCGAACCCGATGATGAGGGGTTGGAGAGCCGTGGCGGGGATCGAAGCCGATATCTCGAACGCGGGAGTCACGAAGCGCGCGGCCCACTTACTCCGCCCCAACCACGCGGCGGCGGGGATGGTCCAGGCGAGGGCCGTCAGATAGGCTAAGAGGAGCCTTGAGAACGAAAAGGCCGCCGCGATTGGCAGGTCCCTCGCTCCCGGCGGTAAAGGTCGCTGGAAGAAGCCGACCAGCCCGATTAGTCCCGTCGCCACGACGATGACGAAGATGACTACGAACATGCCGATGTCGGCTCGTCGGACTGCCCGAATGACGCGTTGATGGCTGCTGTACACGCGGTCCAGTTTCGAAGAGGATCGGGCGTAGCCATCTAAGAGTGGTTGTATCCTCCGCGCGACTTCCCGGCGGAGGCGGGGGAAGCGAGGCAGCCACCGTAGGCGTTCATATGGGCTCGGAACGTGCAAGGACGGACGTTCTCCAGCGGCTGTCGTCTCGATCCGGAACCGCTCGGACCAGACGCTCGTTGGGCGCCAAAGGAAGATATCCAGTAGGAGGACAACGGTGGCGAGGGCGGCGATTCCGATTGCGATTCCACCGAGGTCCCCTCGCTGCCCAGCGAGATAGATGAAGGAGCCGAGCCCTGGTCGGATGTAGCTCGCTCGAGGCGTCGTGATGATTTCGCTCGCGACGAGGAAGAACCAACCGTTTGTCCACGACAAAATCGAGTTGTAGACGAGTTTCGGGACCATCGCGGGGAACGCAAGGAGACGGAATCGCAGCCAGCCGTGAAGGCCGAAGCCGCGCGCCGCTTGGTCAAGATCCTGAGGAAGTGTCGTGATTGATTCGTAGACGCCGAAGGCCATGTTCCAAGCCATGCTCGTGAAAATCAGGAACACCGCCGCGGTTTCAATCCCGACGGGGTCGCCGAGCGGGCCGTTGACGAAGAAGAGCAGGACGAACGGGAAGAAGCCGAGGATCGGGATGGACTGGAGGATGTCCATGACGGGGAGCATGACAGTCGCCGCGCGGCGATTTGTCGCGGCCGTGTGACCGTACGAGATCGCGAAGAGTAGTGACAGAAGGTACGCGGCGACCATCCGCAAGACGGAGAAGAGCGCTAGAATCGGAAGCGTCGCCGCAGCGCGCGCGGCATCGGGGAACACGATCGCAGTTCCGATTCCGATCACGATTAGGGCGACCGCGAGGATCCGGAGGCGCCCGCGGAGGCCGCGCATCTCGCCCGCAAAGGACGGGGGCTATATACGGGTTGTCGAGAGCCCTTCAGACGCCGGCGAGGAGCCGCGAAAGGATCGCCTTCTGCGCGTGCAGACGGTTTTCCGCTTGATCAAGGACAATCGACTGGGGCCCATCGATTACCTCGTCCGTGATCTCCAGACCGCGATGCGCCGGCAGGCAGTGCATGACGACCGCGTCCTTCTTCGCGTCGTCAAGGAGCTTCGAGTTGACTTGGTACGGCTGGAACACCTTCTCGCGTTGCTCCTTCTCTTTTTCCTGGCCCATCGAGACCCAAACGTCGGTGTACACGACATCGGCCCGTTGCACGGCGGCAACGGGATCATCGACGACGTGAATCTTGGATCCGCGGTCCTTCGCGATGCGCCGCGCCGACACGAGGATTTCGGGGTCAGGCTCGTAACCGCCGGGACAGGCCGCGGTCATGTCCATGCCGACAATTGCGGCGCCGAGGAGAAGCGAATTGCATACGTTGTTGCCGTCCCCGACGTAGACGAATTTCAGCCCCTTGAACGAGCGCCTGTGCTCCAAGATCGTGAAGAGATCCGCGATGACTTGGCAGGGGTGTTCCTTGTCATCGAGGCCGTTGATCACCGGCACACTCGCATTCCGGGCGAGTTCGAGGACGTTCTCTCTCCGGAACGCCCGATACATGATGCCGTCCACATAGCGGCTCAGCACCCGCGCGGTGTCGGCGATCGTCTCGCCCCGTCCGATTTGCAGGTCGTTCGGGCTCAGGAAGAGGGCGTGACCGCCGAGCTGGGTCATCCCGACCTCGAACGACACGCGCGTCCGGGTCGAGGCCTTCTCGAAAATCATTGCGAGGCTCTTGCCCCGGAGCGGCTCGTACGGCTCCCCCGCCTTCGTGCGGTTCTTGATGCTCGCCGCGAGCTCGAGGAGGCCCACCAAATCGTCCTTCACGTCGAGGATCGAGACGAGATCGCGCTTCGTGCCCATGGACGGTCAGACCATCCGAGGATTCGTACAAAACCCTTGTGCATCCTCCGGCGTCGGAGGCATCAAATAAGCTCGCTCGAATGAGGGACCGTGGAGCCGAAACCCTCGAGGCTGGCCGAACGTCGCCGGGTACAGGAAGAGGTGGCCGCGCGGAAGCGAAAGACGAGTATCGTTGCCGGCATCCTCGGGCTGGTCCTTCTGTTTGCCGGCAGCATCGGGGTCCTCATCTCGCCGTTGAGTGCCCTCGTCTTGATCGTCGTCATGGGCACCGGAATCGTGCTCCTGCTCGTCGCGTTCCTCCTCGTGCGAGGCCCAGTCGCCGCGTTGCCTGGAAAGTCCCGAGACAATTGAGGCCTGAGTCGGATCAGTGTTGTCGAGTGACGACGGAACGGAGGACGGCCTTCGCCGGTTTCGACCTCGGGCTCGGTCGCTTGTGAAACAACTCGGAGAAGAGCTCCTCGCCCTTCGCGCTCAATCGATACGAGGTGACTTGCCTCCCATCCCGCTCGTAGGTGACGTCGACGACTCCCGCAGCCTTCAAGACGCCCATGTGATACGCGAGCAACCCGCTCTCGATCCGGATGCGCCTTGCGATTTCGTTGAACGGCACCCTGGGAGATTCGTGGATCAACCGGAACGCCCGCAGTCGAATCGGATTGTCAAGGGCCGTGTATGCTCTTAGATGGTCGATGACCTCGGGATCCGTGTCCTCTTGATCGGCCAGCTTCTTCATGACATAGCGATATTCTACGTGGTATAAATATATTTACGTGGTAATGTTCAACGGTCTAAAGGCCTTGATCTCACGATGACGTTCGACGAGCATCGGGATCAGGGCCTTGGCCGAAGGCACGGGCGCTTGCCGTCCTCCATCGACGGGATAGACGTGGCCATACCGGACGAGATGGGTCAGGTACAGGTCGGTGAGGTAGCTGCCCGGAGGAGTGTGGACCGGGTGGTATTCCGGTCGGACCAGGACCCGGAGCTTCGGGGCGATCTTGGGATTGGACGAGAATTGGCCAAACTCCGTGGCTGCGCCCCACGATTCGATGCTGAGGAACACAAGATCCACGTCGCTCCGTTCGAGGACGTCAACTTCGAGCACCGAAGGACCGATCTCCACGGGAAAATCGTCTTCCGGCACAAGAGCGATGATTCCCCGACGCGCTAGTACGTGCGCGACATCGCGTCGCTCGTCGAGTCCCCGTCCCGAAGAGCCCAACAGAATGACGACGAGTCCCGACCGCCGGAGACGCTCCTCCGCCTCTCTTCGAATCCGGTGAACGCGTCCGAATGTGCCGCCCTTGGACAAGGTTCCCTCGACTCCGTCATGTGTCGCGCGGCTAGTTGAGCACCGACATGAGGGGTGTGTGAAACAACTCCGGCTCGTCCTGCTCCATCGCGGCCGGTCGAGCAAAATACTATATTCCTCTCCTCGGTTGGGCGGCGTGCGGCCGGGATGGGCTAGCCTGGTTATGCTAGGGGGCTGTGGATCCCTTGACGCGAGTTCAAATCTCGCTCCCGGCCCTCGCGTCCGGGTCGCTCCTTCCCTTTCTGATTCTCTCGTCCCGAGAATTGCGGCATATTCATGACCCGCGGCGTCCGCATTACGGATGAGTGCGAGCCTGGTGAACGTCGTCGTGTTCGGAGCCACCGGTGACACGGGCCGATGGATCACGGATCGAGCCGTGCAGGCCGGTCACGACGTCACCGCACTCGTCCGCGATCCGGGCCGGATGCGCGTTGTCCACGATCGAGTGAAGATTGTTAGGGGCGATGTCCTCGACGCGGCCTCGGTGGATGGCGCGGTCGCGGGCAAGGATGCCGTTCTCAGCGCGCTGGGAAGCACCGCCCGGAATCCGGCGCCCGTCCTTTCGACCGGGGTTCGACACATCCTCGACGCCATGGAGAGACATCGGGTTCAGCGGATCGTGGCGCTCTCCGCCGCCGGTGCGTTGGGCGAGTCGGCGGGATTCCTGTTCGGGAATATGGGCCTACGAATCTTTCGAATGTGGCTGCCCGAAGTCTACCGGGAACATCGCAAGATGCTCGAAGAACTTCAGCGAAGGGGCATGGATTGGACCGCGGTGAGGGCCGTCTTACTGACTAACGCATCCCCGAAAGGTCGCTACCGGGTCGTCGTCGAGGGGATCCCCCGGTGGGGATTCCGAATTTCCCGCGCCGATGTGGCGGACTTCATGGTTCGGCAATTGCCGAGCGACGAGTTTGTCCGCAAGATGCCCGCAATCGCGTACTGATCGGCTCCGAGGGAGACTCGGTCGCCGCGGGTGCGCGCACACGACCGCATGCTTTTATAAGGCTGGCCAGATAGGTCGATTGCTTCTCGAGGCGAGGAAGAAGTCTCGCGGGGCCCGATTCCCCGGGAAGGGGCTGCGATGATCAAGCAGGCGGAGAAGTCGTACGCTCCACTAGAGGTGGAGAGGCAAGTCCAGGAATTCTGGGGCCGGACGAAGGCCTACCAGAAAACGGTCGCGGCGCGGGAGAAAGGGGAAGACTTCTATTTCGGCGACGGGCCGCCGTACACGACCGGATCCATTCATCTCGGTCAGGTCCTGAACAAGACGATCAAGGATCTCGTCGTCCGCTACCATCGGATGCGGGGCTACCACGTCCGGGACCAGCCGGGCTACGACATGCACGGCCTTCCGATCGAGGTCCAGGTCGAGAAGACCCTCGGCATCACGAACAAGAAGGAGATCGAGGAGCTCGGCATCGAGAAGTTCGTGAACACATGCCGTACCTTCGCCTCGGATCTCCTGAAGAAGATGACGGCGCAGTTCCAGTCGCTCGGCATCTGGCTCGACTGGGACCGCCCGTACATGACGATCCGCAATGAGTTCATCGAGGCGGCTTGGTGGACCCTGAAACACGCCCACGAGCGCGAGTGGATCTACGAGGCGTTGCGATCGATCCAGTGGTGTTCGCGGTGCGAGACGGCCCTCGCGGATGCCGAAGTCGAGTATGCCGACGAAACGGATCCGTCGATCTACGTCAAGTTCCGCGTCGCACGCAAGCCGAACGAATCCCTCCTGATTTGGACGACGACTCCGTGGACCCTTCCCGGGAACCTCGCGATTGCCGTGCACCCCGACTTCCGATATGCGAAAGTCCAGGTTGCCTACGGGAAGAAGCCGGAATACATCTGGGTCATGGAGAGCGCGGTGCCGGACATCATGGCCCGCGGCGGTGTCACCAAATATTCCGTCGTCGAGACGAAGAAGGGGAGCGACCTAGTCGGGCTCGCCTACCTCCATCCTCTCCGGACGAAGCTCCCGTACCAGAAAGGCGTGAAAGGGGAGTGGGTCCACAAGGTGGTCTCCTCCGAAACGGTCGTGGCCGAGTACACCGGGCTCGTCCACTCCGCCCCCGGCCACGGTCCCGAGGACTTCGAACTTGGCCAGAAACTTGGCATGCCCGCGTTCTCTCCCGTGGACGCCCGAGGCCACTTCACCGACGACGCCGGGACGTACGCGGGGCAGAGCGTGAGGGAAGCGAATCCTCGGATCGTCGCGGACCTCGGTACCGCACATGCGCTGTTCACGGAGGAGACGATCGTCCACGCGTACGGTCACTGCTGGCGGTGCAAGACGCCGATCCTGTTTCGGGCGACCGTCCAATGGTTCCTCAAGGTGACCGAATTCAAACCGAAGATGGTCGAGGAGGTCGAGCGGGTGACGTGGTTCCCGGACTGGGCCGGAGCGGCCCGACAGCTCGATTGGACCAGCAACCTCCGTGATTGGTGCATCTCGCGGCAGCGCTACTGGGGCATCCCGCTCCCGATCTGGCGGTGCTCCAAGTGCACGCACTGGACGGTCGTCGGATCGGCCGACGCCTTGCGGAAGGCAACGGGCTACGTGGACGGGATGGACCTCCACCGGCCCGGCATCGACCGCGTCGTCCTGCCATGCGAGAAGTGCGACGGCGAAATGCGCCGAGTGCCCGACACGGTCGACGTGTGGTTCGACAGCGGGGTCTCGAGCTGGGCGAGCCTCGGCTATCCGGCCCGCGAGGACGAGTTCCGCCGCTGGTGGCCCCAGGATTGGATCGTCGAGGGCCCGGACCAGACCCGCGGTTGGTTCAGCTCCCAACTCGCGGCCGGCGTCGTGGCGTTCGACCGGGCCCCGTACGACCAGGTGCTCATGCACGGCTGGGTGAACGGCCCGGATGGCCGGCAGATGCACAAGTCCCTCGGGAATTATATCGAGCCGGAGACCGTCATCAGCAAGTTCGGCGTCGATCCGTTGCGATTCTACGTCATCGCGGTGAACGCGCCGTGGGACGACATCACGTTCCAGGAGGAAGGCGTCCGGAACGCGCACCGCACGTTGAACATCCTGTGGAACGTGCTCCGATTTGCGACGACCTACATGGTCCTGGACCGCTTCGATCCCTTGGCGGCGGATCTTGCCTCCGTCGACGGCCACCTACGCCCGGAGGACCGCTGGCTCCTGTCGCGGCTCGAGGGTCTCAAGAAGACCGTGAATGCGGAGATGACGACGTACAACCTGCACCGCGCGGCCCGTGCGGTCGAGTCGTTCATCCTCGACGACCTCTCACGCTGGTACGTGAAACTGGTCCGCGGACGTACCTGGACGGAGACGGACGACCGGGACAAGCTGGCCGCCTATCACGTGCTCTTCGAAGCCCTGAGCACGCTGGCCCTCCTCCTCGCCCCGCTCACGCCGCACATCGCAGAGGCGATCTACCAACGTCTCGATGGACGAAAGCTCAGCGTCCACATGCTCGACTGGCCCGCGGTCCGCGAGCCGCGCCTCCGACCGGAGCTGGAGCGGTCCATGGCGATCGTCCAGGAGCTCGTGGAAGTCGTCTCCAAGGAACGGCAGAAGGGAGGGCGCAAACTCCGTTGGCCTCTGAAGATGATCGCGGTTCGGACGGCGACTCGCGACGCGGCCGAGGCGCTCGCCACCCTTCGAAGCATTTTCTTGGATCAGGTGAACGCAAAGGACCTCGCGATCTTGAGATCGACGGACGATTTTCCTGGAACGCACGTCGTGGCGAACCCGGATCCCGCCGCGATCGGGAAGACCTACAAGGCTCTCGCGCCGAAGATCATCAAGCTCCTCGCAGCCCGGCCTCCGGAGGAGATTCGGAAGGCCCTCGAGCGCGGGCCCTACGCGCTCCAGGTAGATGGGCAAACGTTCTCGATCGAACCTGAGATGGTGCATCTCGAGAAAGGGCTCCCCGCGGACGTCGCTCGAGTCGAAACGCCTCATGGGGAGGTCTATCTCGACCTTCGCGTGACGCCGGAGCTGCTGGCCGAGGCGTACGCGCGGGAATTGATCCGCCGCATCCAGCAGATGCGGAAAGACTTGGATCTCGACGTGGACGACTTCATCGCGACGGTCATCAAGACGGACAAGGAATTCGCGGCCAGCCTCGATTCACAGAAGGCTTTCATCGCGCGCGAGACCCGGTCCCGCAGCCTCGCGTTCACGGACAAGCCGGTCGAGTCCGAGCATGTCGTCGAGTGGAAGGATGTCGATGGCCACGCCGTGACGATCGGCGTGACGCCGCTCCACCTCTCCGAGGCGATTCGCGAGTTCACGCGGATTCCAGGCATCACGGTGCAGAAGGCGATGGCCCTCTTCGACGCCGGCTACAAGAGCCTGGCGACGCTCCGCGCGGCGACGAAACAGGAGTTGGCGGCCGTCGACGGGCTCACCCCGGGCGACATCGATCGGATCTTCGAGTTCCTCGCCTCACCGGAGAAGGTCGAGTCCGTCTGTCGCATCTGCCAAGCCTCGGTTCCGTCCGGGACGCGGCGTTGTCCTCGATGCGGGGAGGCGATGACGACCGAAGCCACGCCGTGCCCTCGATGCAACTCGGCGATTCCGCCAGGGGCCGACGCGTGCCCGGTGTGCGGCTTCGCGTTGTCGGTCCAGACGCCTCCCGGGACGCCATCCCGCGTGCCCTGCGTCGTGTGCGGAGAGCTCATTCCCGTCGGCTCTTCCGAGTGCCCGTCGTGCGGAGCACCGCAGACGCTCCGTGCCAGTACGGTCTCGAGTGGCGTCCCCGGGGAGGCGCCTCCTCCTCTCCTGAAGGACTCCTCCTCGTACCTCGTCCGGGAAGCGACGCCGGAGGAGGCGTACCGGCTGTTCCTGATTGCGCAAAAGGCCGGGAAGAAAGGACTCGTCATCACGCGGCTGTTCCCACAGAAAGTTCGGGAACGCTTCGGCCTTTCGGACCTCCCGATCCTGTGGCTCAGCAACGTGGGGAAAGAGAGCACGATCCGGCCGAAAGACCTCGAGAAGCTGTCCTTGGCCGCGGAACAGTTCCTCTCCCGCGAGAGCGGGGTCGTCCTCTTGGACGCCGTCGAATACCTGGTGACGAACAACAACTTCCTGACGGTCCTGCGCCTCGTGCAGTCGATCCGAGACCAGGTGGCCGTGAGCAACGGGGTTTTCCTCCTGTCCGTCAATCCGTCGACCCTCGACGCCCACCAGATGACGTTGCTGGAGCGCGAGGTGGATCGGGTGATCGACGCCACGACGGGATCCAGCGCACCGGGCTCCGGATGAGCGTCCCCGGCTCACACGGGAGGCCCGAGGACGGCAGCGACGACGTCCGGGAGACGCGGAACGGTTTCGAAGCGATGCAACTCCTCCGGACGAATCCACCGATGCTCCACATTTTCCCAGTCGAGACGCACCGCTCGGCTCGGGGCGTCGAAGAGGAACGGATGGACGATGTACATCGTCGCCCCGTCGCGCGCGAGGACCGGATCCCCGGCTGAGCGGAACACGATTCCGCGAAGGCCGGTCTCTTCACGGACCTCTACGATCGCCCGATGTTGGGGATCCTCGCGGCCTTCGATGTGTCCCGAAATGGCGGACCAGCGTCCTTGGAAGGTGCCGACTTTCTCGCTGCGACGAACGATCAGGATGCGTCCTCGGTTCCGGAGGATCGCCGTGACGACGCGCTTTGCTTTCACGTCCGGGAGCTCGAGCGAACCTCGATCCGCGTCGACGACGATTCGATCTCCCGTGAGCAGACCGCCGACATCCACGCGATCCAGCATCGGAATCCCCGCGAGGGTCGCGCCGACCGCGACGACGGCGTCTGCTCGTCGATTCAAGATCGCGGCGGGACCGTGAGCCCTTTTCGCGAGGCCGTAGAGAACGTACGAGCCCACCGTGCTTCCTTTCCCCGTGGGGAATGCGAAGACGCGGCCTTCGAGCCGTTCTCCCGCGAAGCCCGTCGTGGCATCAAGGATCGTTCCGTTGGCCGGATCCACGCCGCCGACGAACGAGAAGGGGGCCGCCGAAGCGATCGCTGTGCCGGACGCCCGGCCGGGAACGATTCCGCGCGCGCGAATTCTCATGTGTACCGCTCCAGCAGAGCCTCCACGTCGTCGAAGATGACTTTCTGTTTGCACAGGCTCGGGAGGTAGTACGCCCCTTTCCCCGAAGGCGTGGCGACCGTGCCAAACCGGTGTTCGAGAAGAGTGACCTCCAGGCAAGTGTCCGCAAGGACACGACCACCGTGCCGTTCGATGATGCCAACGGCTTCCGGATTCGCATCGCGCACGATCCGGCTCGTGAAGACCCAGACCGGGATGCGCGGCGGCGTGCGGTCGATGAGTCGCGCAATCGTCTGCAATTCGTTCGCGGAGAGTTGTGGGGACCCAAGGCCGATGAGATCCGCCTCCGTGCCGTCGCTGTGCGCTCGTTTCGCGGTCGTGAGATCATCGCGGGTGATCGCGATCGACTTGAGCCCCTTCAAACGCGCTCCGTGGGCCTCCGGCGTCACGCGTTCCATGTGGAACATTCCGCACGCGCCGGACGACGCGAGCGCCGCTCCCAACCACTTGAGGTCTTCCTCCGTGCCGCGAAAGCCCTGGAAGAAAGGGAGTCCGTCGCCCACTCGCTCGCCGGCGACGAGCCCGATCAAGGAGTAGTCGATGCCGCGCGGTTTCGTGCGGACATTGACGATGACGGTCGGCTCTCGTCCTCCATCCACGTGGAGGCCATACTCAGGCGTCGCTCCAACAATGGCCGCTGCGAGGGCCGCGGGACCGCCCTCCCGGTTCGTCCGCGCGCCTAGGACTGAGTTGGCGAAGCAGACGGCACTCGATTCCGCCCAGGCGACGTGCTCGCCGAAGGCCGGTCGGGCCCCCAGGAGGTATGGGGTGCACGAGAAGCTCGGTCGGACTGCCATCGTCTCGTAGGCGCGAGCGATGCGAGCTTGTTTCTCCGCGAATTCGGGCGGAATTCCCAGCGCTTGCCACTGAGCCAGATCCGTCCCGAGTGGATTCACCGTCGTGGGCACCGACACCCGCGCGGTTTGCGCGAAGTCCTCAAGGAACTCGAGACCGGGGTCACCGATCATCTTGTACGACGCGCCGGACACGTGCGCTGAGGTGATCGGCACGAGCCGCGGTGCTTGGGCGAGGCGGCCCACCGTGAGGAGGATTCCCATCGCCTTGCGCTGCGCGTCCGTGCCTTCGTCCAGCAAGTGACGCTCCGCCCGCGTGAGTCGCATTCACGGCGCCTCCGCGAGGATCGAGTGAGCGACCCGCCGGGCCTCCGCCGGCTTCGCGGGATAGGCGATGAGCTTCAATCGCACGTCGATCGGATCCGAATCCTTCGCGAGCTCCAGGCGTTCCTGGTACGCGGCCTGCTTGTCGAGCCGGAAATGCAGGACGCCGTCCTCGTCCAAGCGCGCCTCCACGTCCCTTGCGATGGCCGCCGGAACTCCGGCCGCGGACCAGCGTCCCCAGACCGCTCGGATTCGCGGGCGCTTCTCGACCCGGCGGGTGAGCCGGACCAACGGATTCCCGAAGTGGCCTTCGAGTTCCTCCTGAGACGTTTCGCCTTCCGGAACGGCGAAGAGGAGGGCCGCGGCCACCCGTTCTTCCTCTTCCGTTGCGTGACAGTAGGTGCGGGCCTCAATGCGGCGGATCGGCAGTTCAGCCATGGAGCCGCTCCAGGGCTGCTCGAGCCTGCCGCCGGAACTCCTCCAGACTCGATTCGTTCACGAGCATGACGTCGGCCGTCGCGATGACGTCGCCAAGTCCCCAGCTCAGCTCGCGGAGGTCCCGCGCTTGAACCGCCTCAATCGTCAAAGCGTCGTCCGATCGCTTACGTCGCAGCATCCGTTCGTGCCGCGTCTTCGGGGACGCATGGACCGCGATGACCACGAGCCCCTCGCCGAACGCCTTTCGGAACACCTCGAGTTCTACCCGACCGCGGAGGCCTTCGACGACGACACGATCCCCGTAGATTCGCGGCAGCGTGCGCTCCGCCCAGATTCCGAATCCGTGGGCCTCACGCTCTGCCTGGGCCATCCCGCCGACCGCGGCATCCGTGATGGGGAGGCCTCGGCGTTGGGCTACTTCGCGTACCACGTCCCCCATTCGAACGATCGAGAGGCCGAGATCCTTCGCCACCACCAGGACTTCTTCCTTCCCGCAACCCGGCATGCCGGTGACGCAGATGACCCTCACGAGGGGCGAGGAATCGGACGCCCGCCTTAAGCGTTTCTTGCGGGACGGTCTCGTCCGAAGATACGTCGCCCGCCACGGGACCGGTGTCTGTCAATGTGTTTACCCCCGCTTGCTTCAGCGCTAAACCTATCCTTTATCTCACGGACGGCCATGGAACGCCCATGTGGAGGCGATTCACGCCCCGCGCCGTCGCGGCCGTCTCCGTCGCTTTCTTCTTGCTCGTCTTCGGTCCTCTGCAAGGAACGCCCTCGGACGCTCCGAGTGGCCATGCCGCCACGTCCGTAGGGGAGGCTGCGACAAACGTCGGCGAGCTGTCGATACAACCGCTCGCGGTCTCGGCCCTTTCGGAACCGTACAGCATCTTCAATTTCAAGAACGTGGGCTCGTCTGTTGTCGACCCGGGGACCGGTTACCTGTACGTTTCAAACAACGAAGGCTCGTCGCTAGGGTCGAGGCGCACCACAATTTTCGATCCCGTGCGGTCCTCGGTGGTGGGCTTCATCGAAGGCGTGGCAGGGCCAATGGTTTTCGACTCTGCCCACGGCGAGCTCGTGGTCCTCCAGGACGACGGGGCCGTGTTCGTGAACACGAGCACGGATCAGGTCGTCGCCAGCGTGTTCGGGCTGGCCCCGGAGGGATGGAGGCACCCCGTCATCGCCCTTGACCCAGTCGAAGGTCTCGTCTACGCCGCGAACAACTTCCAATCCAATGGTCCGATTTGGCTCGGGAGCACGATCCACGTCTTGAGTGTGCGGCTCCACGCGGCGGTCGCCCAGATCAATGGACTCTGGTGGACGTCCGGGATCGCCTTCGACGCCCAAGACGGGAACCTGTACGTCACGAGCAACATCCGAGGGATGACCGTGATCGATCCCCGGATGAACGCCGTTATTGGCGCGCTCTCAGGCTTCGACGGTCCCAACGAGGTCGCGTTCAACCCGGACGACGGGAATCTCTACGTGCCGAGCAGCAACGGGCGCTACGTAAACGAAGGCGGAACGGTGAGGGAGGTCTGCACGGCGGGTGTTGCGATCGTGGATCCTCGGACCCGGCAGATTGTCGGGACGATCGCGGGGTTTCATGCCGGCTGCAACGGCCCTAATCATGTTGTTTACGATCCTGACGATCGGAACCTCTACGTGGCGAATGAGACCTCGATTGTCGCCGTCGACCCAAGCACCCGCCTCTTCCGCTGGGAAATTTCCGGCCTCGAGTATCCGGGGCCATTGACGTACGACCCTGTCAACCACCACGTCTACGCCGCCTCTGGAGATGGCTTCCTGGACCTCGATCCGGTGGCCCGCCAGGTGGCCTCGATCGGCCAGGACTACGCCTCTCCGTTCGCGGTGGCGTACGATTCCTCCCGAAACCGGGTCTACGCCACGAACCGTGTGTCGACCTCCGTCGTCGTCATTGATGGGGCCACCAACCGGATCGTCGGGCACTTGCAGGGATTCAGCTCGCCCGACTCGGTGACGTACGATCCGCTCGCGGACGAGCTGTTCGTGGGCAACGAGAGGAACTATACCCTTTCGATTGTCGACCTGGGGACGAATCGAACCGTCGGAACGATCCCGAGCGTATTGCCGTGGGGGGTGCTCTACGACAGCCGAAGCGGCCATGTTTTCGTTTCGACGGACACGGGCATGGACGTCGTCTCGGGCCAGACCAACACAATCATCGCGAACGTGACGGCCTACGGCTCGCTCAGCCCCATCGCCGTCGATTCGGTCCATGGCCGGATTTTCGCTCTCACGGAACCCAACGTAACCTATCCTGCTCCGGTCCACCTGATCGCATTCGACAGCGCGAATCTCACCGTTCTATGGGAGGTTAACGAAACGGACCTCGGCATCACTTGTGCCGCGTTTGACCCGTTGAATGAAAACCTCTACGCGGGCCTGTGGGGCGGTGCGGGGATCGCGGTGATTGAATCCACGACCGGGAGGGTCCTCACGAGGATTCCAGGGTCTTTCCTGCCCACGGCGGTCCTATTCAACCCTTCGAATGGCTATGTGTACGTCGCCGATCAGCCGGGGTACGGGGTGCTCTGGGTGATTGACGGGTCCTCAAACCGCGTCATCCATCAAATCGCCTTGCCCGACGAACCCAATCGAATGGCGTATGATGATGCGAACCAGGCAATCTATGTGGCCCTCGGTCACCCCTTGGAATCGGCGGGCCTCGTCGCCGCGGTCCCCTCCCTCGTATATCCAACGGAGTCCTCGTCCATCGCCCTCTGGATTGTCGCGATTGGCGGCGGGGTCTCGGCCCTCGTCCTGGCCGTCGTCCTCATTCGGAGGCGTCGCGCTCGACTCGGATCGGAGGGAGGTCGGAACGACGGGCACTTTTGAGAGGCCACCGGGAGCCACTCGGTCCCATCGGGTCCAGCCGGCCTCGCCGCAAGAGCTCATCGTCCTCCTTTCGATGGGCTTAGGCGTGGTCGTCGCACTCGCGGCGCTCGTTGGTCCCTGGTTCACGGTCGTCACGTCCAGGGATGTTGCGAACACGGCCTCCGTCGACTACCGGGGCTATGGACTGTTCGGCTACTGGGCCACGGATACGGTTCCCGGGATGAATGCGACGGTCAACGGCAACTACCTCCCGTGGCCCTCCATCCGGTCTGCGCTCCTCTCCGTTCAGATTTTGACCGAACTGACTGTCGTCGTGGGCGTTGCGGCTCTCGTTTTCGCGATCATCGAAACCCGGAGGGCTAGCCTCGGTCGTCTGCCTATCCTCGTTGGCCTCTCTTCCGCGGCTCTGGCGTTCGTCACCGCGGTCATCTTTACGATGAGCTTTCCCGGGGCGGCACACGCTGAGGGTCTGTTCGAGTTCGGCGCCTCGTTCTCGGGATCCGCTTCTGTAGTAAGTGCGAACGGTCCCGTGAAGTGGACATGGGGTCCGGGTTGGGCCTGGTCCGGCCTCGTGTCGGTCGGCGTGTTGTTCCTCATCGCTTCGCTAATCGCCTGGCGGTTTCCTGGCCCAGGCCCCCAAAGTGAGCCGGTCTCTTGAGATGGAGAGGCTAAGGCCTTCGTTCACGGACCCAGCCACACAAATTAGAAATACCCACGGACCGTAAGCTCGGCCTGGAGGAATACCATCCCTCTCGACCTCGACCTGACGCGGATGCGATTCGGGACCGAACTGCTGAAGCGCGGCTTCGCGAAGATGCAGAAGGGTGGCGTCGTCATGGACGTCACGAACGCGGAGCAAGCCGCCATCGCCGAGGAAGCGGGATCGGTGGCGGTGATGGCCTTGGAGCGCGTGCCCGCGGACATCCGGGCGGCGGGCGGCGTCGCGCGCATGGCCGATCCGGTCAAGATTCAAGAGATCATGGATTCCGTCACGGTGCCGGTGATGGCCAAATGCCGAATCGGGCACGAGGCGGAGGCACGGGCCCTCGAGTCGATGGGTGTCGACATGATCGACGAGTCCGAAGTCCTCACCCCCGCGGACCCGTTCTTCCACGTAAACAAGAGGGGATTCAGCGTCCCGTTCGTGTGCGGGTGCCGGAACCTCGGCGAGGCCGTCCGGCGGGTCTGGGAAGGGGCCGCCATGATCCGCACGAAAGGCGAAGCCGGCACCGGGGACATCATCGAGGCCGTCCGGCATGTCCGGCTTGTAAACGGCGCGATCGCGGAGCTGAAAGGCAAGAACAAGGAGCAGCTCTACCTGATCGCCACGAAGTTCGCGGACAGCTACACCGTCCTCCTCAAGGAGATTCGCAGTGCCCACGGCGAGCCGGCCAGCGTTTCGGAGGCGGACGTCGTCTTCGCCAACGAGAACTTGGACACGATCACCGAAGGGCTGTTCCAGATCCTGACGGAGGTCAAGAAGATCCAGCGCCTCCCGGTCGTCAACTTCGCGGCCGGTGGGGTCGCGACGCCCGCTGATGCTGCTCTGATGATGCTCATGGGTTGTGACGGCGTCTTCGTCGGGTCTGGGATCTTCAAGTCGGAGAATCCGGAGAGCCGCGGCCGCGCCATCGTCGATGCGGTCGCGCACTTCGATGATCCGTCCACGGTCGCAGAGGTCTCGAAAGGCATCGGCCTCGCGATGAAAGGCATGGACGCTAAGGCGCTGCCGGTCGAGGCGCGGTTGCAAGACCGCGGCTGGTGACCTGCTCCAGGAGCCGGTCCAGCACCTCGCGCACCCCCGACCCGGTTACGGCCGATACCTGAAGCTCACTTGAACGGGTCACGCCGCTCAGGTCACTCTTCGTTTCTACGACCAAGATCGGCACGTTCGGGAAGAGCGTCCGGACTTCTTCGAGGAGCCGACGCTGGTCCGTGAGCGGATAGCCACACGTTTCCGTCGGGTCCAGGAGGAAGAGCACCCCGTTCGCGAGATGGGCCAAGGCTGCGATTGCCTGGCGCTCCATCTTGTTCCGTTTGTCCATGGGCCGGTCGAGGAGACCCGGTGTATCGAGGATCTGGAAGCGGTGTACGCCCCGATCGAAGTGGCCGAGCGACACGCCTTTCGTGGTGAATGGGTAGTCGGCGACCTTCGGGCGACCCGTCGAGGCTGCGCGCACGAACGAGCTCTTGCCCACGTTTGGATACCCCGCGACGACGATCGTTGGGATGGCCGGATCGACCTCGGGGATCCGCCGCAAGGCGACCCGAGCGGCGACCAAGGCCTCGAGATCGGGTGCGATCTGTTTCACGACGGACGAGAGACGGCCGTATGCCTCTCGCCGCAATTCGCCGATGGCCTTCCCCGTGGCCCGGCCGATCTGCTTGCGGTAGTGCCGGGTGATGTCGCGCGTCTTGTCGGCGGCCCAGTCTAGGGCGCCGAGATGCTTTTTCAGTTGGCCCAAGTCGACGAGCACATCGACGAGCTCGCGGTAGAATGGCGGGAGCCGGTCGAGACTCGGGAAGCCTTTCACGTATCCACGCAACGTCGACTCGATCGTCTGCCCCGCGCCGCGCACCCGAACGACCGCGAGGTTCCGCGCCCGCCCCATCCGGTCCGGTCCCGTGGCCGTCGCCTTGGCGGCCCGCCCGAACGCCTTGTCCAGGAGGGACTCGGCCGTCAGGATCGAGGGCAGCTCGAACACGGCCGCTCGAATCACGCAGCCGGGATAAGGCTGTGGGTCTCAGACATGGATGAGGTTCGCCCCGATCACGAACGCCATCGACAGGATCGCGACCCGATTGACGGCTGCGAGGAAGTTCGCGATCAGGAACATGTTGCGCTCGAGCGCCTTTCCTTCCTCGTTGAACAGCGAGTACACGTAGATTGGGATCGTGTCGCTCATCATGGGCACACTGAGCAGCAGGTACAGGCCGGTGTATCCGGTCTTGCCGACGAGTCGTTCGGCCCTTGCGACGAACCACCGAGCGACCCGCCACCGTTCGGACCACTTGCGGACGGAGCCCTCGAGGTTCAAGCCGAGCCAGAAGATCAGCCACGCCCCGAGCGTCTTGCCCGCCGCGATCGCGAGGCCGATGCTTGCGAGGTATCCCCAACGGCCCTGGATCAGGGGCAACAGGAGGGCGATCTCGATGGGGATCGGCAGGACGAGGGCAACGAGCACCGCGTAGCCGAACGCGATGAGGAGGTACAGCCACGGAGTGTTGTACGCATCATTGAGGATCTGAAGGAGGTCCACCACGGCCTTCGTCGTCGTATCCGATGCGGGTAATAAAAGCCGCCGCCGTGGATTCCTTCACTGCAAAATAGGGTGGAGCGCGCCGTCCTGGGTGAGCAGGACCACCCGGCTGTCCTCGCGTTCAGCCGCGATCCGATAGCCGAGGCGATCTGCGAGTCGTCCCGCGAACGTCCGAATCGAGGCGTGGCTGGGGACGTTCTCTGCCTGGAGCCGCAACCGGCTCTCGCCGACGAAGCTGTATCCTTTGCACTCGATGAACATCGGCTTCGCGAGGCGGTCCAGGTCCGCGTACTCGTCCTCCCAACCGAGGTTCCAGCCTTCCACCAGCGTGTGACGGACCACAGTCCGAGTCGGCAACGTCGGAAGGAGGGCGAGGGTCTCGCGAAGCTTGTTCCACTCATGATCAGATTTCGCGGCGACGAGCTTCCGGTAGATCTCTGCATTCGGCGCCGCCACCGTCACGTACAGCTGCGTCGGGAGGCGGCCTTCCGAATGCATCCGTCGCAGGACGGCCGGCGTCGTCCCGTTCGTCACCAGGAACGTCGACATCTTGCGACGCTTGAACTCGTCGATCATTTCTCCGAGTCGTTTGTATAGGGTCGGTTCACCCGTCAGGCTGATCGCGACATTCGTCGGGTGCCACGCCTCGAGGAACCGCTCGCGGCTCACGTTCGGATTGCCTTTGAAGCCGGTCAGCAACTCGCGTTGTCCGCGAATCGACTCGTCGACGATGAATGCCGGGTCGTCCGCGGCCAGGAGGGAATTCGATCCCCACTCTTGAGTCCGCCAACAGAACTGGCACGCCAGGTTGCACGCGTCCACGGCGGGCGTCATCTGGAGGCAGCGGTGACTCTCGATTCCGTAGAACGTCTGCTTGTAGCACCCGACGCCCTTCGTGAGGCTCGCCTTCGTCCAGTGGCAGAGTTTGACGCCGCTGTGCTCGCCGACGATCCGGTATCCTTGGCGCTCGAGGACCTCTTGCTTCTCCGGGTCCATTCGACGCGGCATGACGAAGCCGGGTTAAAGGGCTTTCGCGGTGCGGACCGTCCGAAGGTTCGACTTCGCCCGGAGCGCGGGTCGCAAGCTGAGCAATTCGACGTCGCCCGCATGGAACGTCACGGATCGAAAGAGTCCGGCCCTCGCCTCGATTTCCTCAAGGCGATCGAGTTCGGCGGAGAAAAATAGGTCCCGGACTTTGTGCGTTCGTCCTCCATGGCGGAACGGAGCGGCGATGTTCGTCGCGAACACGGCTTCGATCCAGGTGCGGCCGACGCCGGAGACGCGACGGAAAACCCACCACGGATCGTAATGGACAAGCTGCTCGAGATCTTCGAGCGGGATTGACTCGATCCGTCGAAGGTCGTTCGTGCGCAGCGCCGTCCGGAACCGGAATTGATCCACCCGAAAGGGGCCGTCCAGGACCAACGGCGCGCCCATGGACAGAGCCACGACCACGAACGGCACGCGCCACCTTCGATCCACGAACGGGAACACGTAGCTCACGGCCAGCTCCTCGTCCGAGAAGACGATGCGCCGGTCGACGAGCCCCCGCTGTCGGACTCCGCCCTCAGGCCGCATCGTCCTCCGTGTCGAAAGAGGAAAGCCGACCTCGTCCGGGTTCTCCGATTGGAAGATCCTTGATCTTGGCGGCTTTCTCCAAAAGATGCTTCACGGCATGGCTCGTCTCCGACTCGTCGAGGAGGAAGGCCACCTCCCGTTCGTCGAGGCCGAGTTCCGCGGTGAGGTGGATCCGCAGCTCCTCGTCCCCGGAGAACAGTGTTCGGATCGTCGGCAAGAGATCGGTGCGGACGATCGACTGGGAAACGTGCAACATCTTCGCCAGTTTCTTCGCGACGGAGTTGCGGGCGCCTCGCTGCGCGCGGGACCGCGACATCTGGATCAGGTAATACGGGAACTCGAGCTGGCTTCCCCGGGCACGCCCCTTTCGGGCAACGGCGACGCCGCTCGACATCATCTCGCTCGCGTACGACCAGAGGCCATATCGTTGCCTCCGTCGCGTTCGCCCGAGGTAGATGTCCGCGCGGCTCAGCGCCTCGTATCCGCGGACGAGGTCGTCCGGTCGGGAGTACTCATGACCGAGGTTCTGGTCCACCCACAGGATCAGGTCTTCCGGCGATTCGTCGAGTTCCCGAACGGCATCGCGTGCGCGCCGCGCATCCCCGGAGCGCAAGATTTCCTCGAGGACCGGAAAAATCGTGCGTGCCCGGTCTCGATATCCCAGGGACCGCGTGGCCTCAGCGACAAGCGTGCGTTTTCCGACCGCGAGGGACTCCAGGTCGTTGATCGCGGATCGCAGGTCTCCGCCCGCCCTCTCGACGATCACCTCGAGGACGTCGTCGGTCACGTCGACGCCTTCCTTCGCTGCGATGGTTCGAAGTATGTTTTTCATCGCGTCCTCGTGAACGCCTTGAAATTTAATGGTCTTGCATAGTCGCTTCAGGGAGGACGAGCGGCGGGTCAGCGCGTAGTAGTCGTTCGCGATGAGGACGACCGGTTGCCGAGTCTCCTGGATCATCTCGACGATTGCGCCGATCCCACCCTTGTCTTCGCGGCCGAACACGTTGTCGGCTTCGTCCAGGATGATCAGCTTGCGGCCGCCTTCCTTGGAACGAACGAATTCGCCCGTCTCCGTAAAGGTCTGCAGGACTGCCCCCCGCGTCGCGATCCTGCGGATCGCCTCCGCATTCCGGCTCTCCGAAGCATTCATCTCAATGGCGCTCCACCCCGTCTCGTTCGCGAGCGCGAGGGCCGCGCTCGTCTTCCCGATCCCGGGGTCGCCCTGGAGGATGACCGCGCGCTTGTCCGGCCGACCCTTGTCCCAGGCCGCGGCCCACTTTCGCAGTTCTGCGACGGCGGTGGGATTCCCGACGATCTCGTCGAGAGTCTTGGGCCGGTACTTCTCCGCCCAACCAATCATTGGCTTCGCAGGAAAAGGGTCCGATGAGTCATAACCCTATCAGCAAGGGAGCCGAAAATGGACGGAATCGTAGCGAGCTATGTTTTGTTTAGCTGTTACATGACCATATTAGAAAATATATGTGGGACCTTGACTCAACTTTCGCCGCCTTTTCCCGAGCGGTCATACAAGTCGCACAACTCAATGAGAAACTCATCGTACGTTTTCCGGAACTTCAGGCGGTACAGGCGATCGCGCGTCTGCGTCGTCAATTGAATCGTCGTGAGATCCTTGATACGCTTTGCCACGGAGATCTCCTCGAACCATAGTGTTATGTGGACACATAGTACTATGTGTTGTCAATACGAAGCCCCCGCCGCTCCCGTTGCGGCTCGGATTACCGAATGTGAATGGAACCAGGGCGCGGGAGGCGAAGAAATCGTTCTGCCCACCGGGAGTTCCGACAAACTTTCCGCTCGAGTGGGAAGTAGCGAGGGACCGTTGTCCTCGAACCTACTCGCGGTAGTCTTCGAGCCGGAGTTGCGGAGGATCGGCCTTCCGTTGGTCGGGTCGCCGAATCCTGCGCTGCATCTCATGCTGCACCCGGTTGAACGTGTCGATCTCGATCAGCGGTTCGTGCTTTCCGCGTTTGATGCCGCCGTTCAGGCGCGCCAGGCCGCAGTACACCGGATTGCTGAGGATGTTCGCGATCGTCTGGCTCGCCCAGGCCCGACCGGTCTTCGTGCGGTAGCCGTCCCGGTTGAGCTCCTGGCAGATCTTGGCGATGCCCTTACCCTCGAGGTAACGTCGGAAAATCAACGAGACCACGCGGGCCTCCTCGTTCTTCACTTGGAGCACGCCGTCGACGTAATCGTAGCCGTAAGGACTCGCGTAAGTCAGGAACGCGTTCGCCTTCTTCACCGCGTTGTTGAGTGCCTCCGCGCTCTGCAGTCCTCGGGCCCGGCGCAACACCTCGCGCTCGTTCAAGTCCCGTTCGACGCACAGTTTCCGAAGCGCCTCGTCCTCCGACTCCGAAGAATAGTGCTGAAGCATCTCGCGGGTTGACCCGAAGCGCATGTAGACTTCCCAGAACAAGAGGACGTCCCCCGGAGACCCGTCCACACAGTGCTTGCACAGGAGGACCTTCTCCCGCCGGACGGTGGGGTCCGCTCGAGGGTTCGCATCGACCTCGTGGCTCACGAGGTTCTTCGGGCTCCAGCACCGTTGACAGCGACCGTCCACGCGTCAGGCCTCCAGGATGACCGGAGGCGCGTGTGCGTTCGACAGGAGCGCCCGCGACCTCAGGCGCTCTTGCGCTTCGTTGAAGGTTTCGATAGGTACGACGGGATCGTGGTCCCCTCTTCGCACGATCCCATCCCAGCGGAGGAACCCGGCGTAGACCGGGTTGTGAAGGATGCGGTACACCTTGATTGGCGTCCAGGCGGTGTCGCGTTTCGTCCGCCGTCCGTTCGCGTTCAGGTCCGCCGCGGTCTCCTCGAGCGTCCGGCCCTCCAGGCAAAGATCGAACATCTCTCGCACGACCTCGGCTTCGGCCTCGATGGGGACGAGCCGGCCTTCCGCGACATTGTAGCCGAGGGGCGGATGGAATCCGAGGATGCCGGGGCCGACGCGCGCCTTCTGGGTCATCCCCATTTTCACGCGTTCGCCGATCTGCTCGGATTCGAGCTGGGCGATCCGTTGGATGATGTCCATGACGAAGCGCCCCATCGCGGTCGAGGTGTCGAGGGACTCGGAGGCGGACACAAAATCCTTCCCCCACCGCTGGAGGTTCTCCATCATCTCCATGAAGTTCCGAGAGTTCCGGTGGATTCGGTCCATCTTGATGACGAGCAACGCGTCCCACGTGTCGCGTTCGGCCATCATCTTCTGATACGCCGGACGGCGGATGTTTCGGCCAGAGTGACCTTCATCGGTGTACCGGGCCGCGACGGACCAGTCTCGGGCGAGGCAGTACGCCTCCAGCCGTTCGCGCTGCGCCTCCAGGGAAAAGCCCTCTTTGGCTTGGTCCTCGGTGGAGACCCTAGTGTAGATCGCAACGCGAACCGTGTGCACCCATCCCGGCGCGCGAAGGAGCGTCAAACTAAAAAAGACTGCCGGTCGGACGAAAGTCTGACGCACTGATGTACGATAAACATCGCTCACAGAGGGCAAGACACGGCGAAGAGAGCCTCGACTTTTATCGGACCGTCTGGATATTTACGGCGGTTAGCGGCGCGCTTCGTGCTATTCCGTAACACAGAAAATCGCCACGGCGGTGGTTCGTAGAAAAGTATCGCCGGTATCGCCGTAAGCACGTATATTATTGGTCTGAGCTGTTTCACTCTGATGCGAATATTTCCGCCCGAGGATATTCCTCACTTGGACTTCCGGGAGCGGAGCTCGGTCAGGACTTCCTTCGCCCGGTCCATCCGCACCTTTTGCTCTTTCACAAGAATCTCGGCAACCCGGTCGACTTCTTCGCCGACGGCCCCGACCGTCGCCGCGACGTTCCGCGCGTGGAGCGACATGTGCCCGCGTTGAATGCCTTCGGTCGCCAACGCCCGGAGGGCCGCGAAGTTCTGCGCCAACCCCACCGCGGCGATCACTTCTGCGAGCTCCTGCGCCGTCTTCACACCGAGGAGGCGGACATTCGCCTTCGCGGTCGGATGGACCGCGGTGGCGCCGCCAACCAGGCCGACCGCCATCGGGAGTTCGATCGTCCCGACGAGATCTCCGTGGCTGTCTTTCTCCCACGACGTCAAGGAGCGGTACCCACCGGACTTCCATGCCGCGTACGCGTGGGCACCGGCCTCGATGGCCCGCCAGTCGTTCCCGGTCGCCACGACGACCGCGTCGACGCCGTTCATGATGCCCTTGTTGTGCGTGGCGCACCGGAACGGATCCGCATCCGCGAACGCGTACGCCTCCAGGATGCCCTCGACGACGTCCTCTCCGGGGATGTCCTCGGTCCGGATGGCCTCTTTCGCGAAGACGGCTCGCGCGCGGACGAGGCGTCGCACCGCCAGGTTCGAGATGATCCGCAAGTAGACGCGGCCGCCCGTCCATTGCTCGATGTGCGGCGCGACCGCCTCCGCCATCGTGTTCACGGCGTTCGCCCCCATCGCGTCGCGGCAGTCGACGACCAGGTGGGTAATCACCATGTGTCCCCGTTTCGTATCCACGACGCGCACCTCGACGTCCTTCGCGCCGCCGCCGACCTTCACGAGCATCGGATCCTTCTCGTTCGCGATCGAGAGGATTTCGTCTCGGTGGTGGAGGATCGTCATCCGCGCCCCGTGGGGGTCCGAGACCCCGACGAGCTGGATCTGCCCGAGCATGATCGGACCCGAGGTGCTCGCCGAGAACCCACCTCGCTCTCGGGCCATCCGAGCCGCGTTCGACGCCGCCGCGACGACGCTCGGCTCTTCGATCGCCATCGGGACCAGGTAGTCGCGCTCGTTGATCCGGAAGTTCACCGCGATCCCGAGGGGGATCGGCATCGCGCCGACCACGTTTTCGATCATCCGGTCGACCTGGTCGAACTTGAGCGCCCCCGTGTTCCGAATCGTCTCGATTTCCGCGTCCGAGAGCTCTCCGAACGATCGGATGACTTGCCAGCGATCTTCGGGGCTCTTCTTGTAGAAGCCCGACACCTCCGAACTCTTCACGGCGGCACCGAGCGTCGGAGAAGAGTGTCCGGCCATAAAGGCATCGCGCGGCGGCTCACGTGGCGACGCGGGTCCCGCAACTCGGGCAGAATGAGATCCCGGTCGCGACCGGCGAGCCGCAGTTTGTGCAGAAGCGACCCGTCCCCGCGGCGGGAGCCCCTACAGGCGGTGCCGGTTGGGGCGGAGTTGGTGGCGGCGCGTACGGCGGGTATCCGTAGGGAGCGGGATACGCGGGGTACATCGTCGGTCGAGCCTTTGTCACCTGCCCTCCCTCGGCGACAATTAGGATGACCCCGACGATTAGGAGAGGAATGCCGATGCAAAGGAACGGGAAAAACAGGATTCCGATGACCGATAAGGCCACCCCGATGACGAGCACAAGGGCGCCCGTGGTCAGCTCGGCCAGCCGAGTCTCCCTCCTGTCGATTCGACGAATTCGCGCATAATGATATAAATATTGCTTGAGGGCATGCCGCGCGACAGAGACCGCATCGTGGGGTGAGCGAGATGCCCGTCGTAGTGGGAGACATCGCGATCCCGTTCCAAGCGACCGCGTCGGGTTCTCCGGTCGGGTTCTGGCTTTTCCTCCTCGGCCTCTACGTCGCCTTCCTCCTCGTCGCGCTGTGGGTCTATCAGGACGCCCGGATTCGCGGCATGAACAGCCTGTTTTGGTTCGCGATCGTGTTCTTGGTCCCGGTGTTCGGACTCGTCGGCTACGTAATCTATCGTCGTGACCGTCCGCTGTGAAAGCCGGGGTGCCTCTCCCCTGCTACTTGGTCGCGGAACCGAGAGGATCGCCCCTTGGCCGATTCATAGTTCGAATACTGGCCTAACGGTTGTCAACATCGAGCCGCGGCCAGAACGTTTAAACCATGTCACCACATGACGCCCCCGGGGGTTATTATGGAGGAGCCTACACCTTCGGGAGCGAAGCCTGCCCCGAAGAGCAGAGCGGTGTGGATTGCGGTTGCGGTTATCGTCGTGATTGTCGTGGTCGTCTTGGCCGCGGTGCTCGGCGGGCTATTCACGCCGGCCGGGAAGCCTGCGTTGCGGATTGGAACGCTGTTGTCGTTGACGGGAGGGTTGTCCCCGTACGGACCGGGCGATACGAAAGGTGCGAACCTCGCCGTCGAGGAAATCAACGCCGCGGGTGGGGTCCTCGGCCAGCCGATTCAAGTCTTCAATGAGGACGACCAGACACAGTCGACTGCGGCAGCCGCGGCGACCACGAAACTAATCACCCAAAACCACGTGAATGCGATCGTCGGAGCTCAGTTCTCGGGTGGCACCCTCTCTTCGATCGATATTGCGGCAACCAACGGCGTCGTCATGGTTTCCCCCTCGGCGACATCCGTCAAGCTCTCGGACCTGGCCGTCACAAAGGGTTGGTTCTTCCGAACCATCTCCTCGGACGCGCTACAAGGCGCCGTTGCCGGGAGCTACCTGTACACGAACAGCTCGTTCAGGTACGCGGGAGTCATGGCGATTAACAACCCCTATGGTGTCGGCTTGGCGAACAACTTCAAAGCGAAGTTTACAGCCTTGGGCGGAACCGTCAACGCCTCTCAAGTTGTCATCATCCCGGAGGCCGCGGCGGACTACACGAGTGCGCTGAATCAGCTGTTTGGCGCCAACGCCGCTGCGGCACCGCAAGTCGTGTACTTCGTCGCGTATCCTGACACTGGGTTGACCGTCATCAAGCAGTGGCAAGCCGGGTTGCCGTCCCATTCTTGGTGGAACAAGCAATGGGTGTTCTCGGAGGGCCTCGATGATCAGACCTTTGTCGACTCGCTCCGGGATCCGGCCGTTGGGGTCGACGTCACCAAGCTTTGGGGGACTGCCCCGGCCGCGCCCAACACGACGCTGTACAACTCCTTCGCCGCACGGTACGAGGCGCGCTTCTTCAACCAGGTACCTGTCCTCTACGCGTCCCATGCGTATGATGCGGTGTACATGATTGCGTTGGCGGCCCAAAAGGCAGGCGCTGTGGACGGCGCGTCAATCAAGTCCCAGCTCCGCGCAGTCTCGGGCCCGACCGGAACGGTGATCAACGGTGGCCAATGGTCGAAGGCGCTCACCGAGATCGCCGCCGGTCACGCGATCAACTGGGAAGGATCGGCGGGGACGGAAGACCTGAACACAACGAACGATCCAGGCCGCGGGAGCTACGAGGTTTGGGGTGTCGGCGCTTCTCCGAACTTCAAGATCTACCGCCTCGCGTACTTTGGGGAGTCGCTCGTACAACCGGCGTCTGCTGTGGCGGCCTTGAAGGCCCTCGCTTCCCAAACGAACTTCTTCGTGGGGAAGATTCAGGCGGCCGCAATTTCGAGGCTAAACTGAACCCTTTTCCTTTTCTTCTCTTTTCTTTTTCTTCCCCTAGCCCGAGCTTGCCTCAGCCGCCAAGGTAGAGTCTCGCAACGTCCGGATTGTGAAGCAGCGCCTGCCCGGCGCCCTCGAACCGGTTCCGGCCGGTCTCCAGGACATATCCGCGGTGAGCGATCGCCAATGCCTTTTTCGCGTTCTGCTCCACCATCACCACGGCGCTCCCGTTCTGGTTGATTTCGACGATCTTCGAGAAAAGGACGTCGACCAGCTTCGGCGCGAGCCCGGCAGAGGGCTCGTCAATCAGGAGGACGTCCGGATCGAGCATCATCGATTTCGCCAACGCGACCAGTTGTTGCTCTCCACCGCTGAGGTTGCCCGCCCGCTCTCGAAGCTTGGGGCGCAAGTTTGGGAACAGCTCAATCACTCCATCGGCCCGTTCCCGGATTTGCGCATCGTTCATCATGCGGGATCGGGGGGTCGCCCGTTCGGCGCGGTTCCATGGGTACGGGATCGGCGATGTCCGTCGGGTGATGGCCCCCATCTCGAGGTTTTCGAGGACCGTGAGCGATGGAAAGGTGTTGTTCGTCTGCGGCACGTACGCGAGGCCCTTGAGGACGAGATCCCGCGGATGACTTCCCGTGATTTCCGCGCCTCGGAACAACACATGGCCCTGGGTCGCAGGGAGTAGACCGAAGATCGTCTTGATGAGCGTCGACTTCCCCGCACCGTTCGGACCGATGACGGCAACAATCTCGCCTTGGTCAAGGGTCATCGAAACGCCATGGAGGATTTCCATTTCCCCATAGCCGGAATGGACTTGCTGGGCCTCGAGGAGCATCGTTACCCCCCAAGGTAGGAATCGATGACAAGAGGGTTCGCCTTCACGCTGGCCGGCGTTCCATCCGCGATCGTGCGTCCCTGGTGCATGACGATGACTCGGTCGCAGCGGTTCATGACGACGTTCATGTCGTGTTCGATGAGGAAAAAGGTCCGTCCCCCCTGGCGAAGCTTCTCAATGAGGTCCATCAGGTTCGCGGCCAGTGTCGGATTCACCCCCGCGACAGGCTCGTCGAGTAATACCAGCGTCGGGTCGGTCATCAAAGCGCGCGCGAGCTCGAGGAGCTTCTTCTGACCACCGGAGAGGCCTTTTGCGTGCTCGTTCGCGAGGGCGTCGAGTTGCGTCAACTTCAGAATCTCGCGGGCCCGGGCCCTCCACATTTTCTCATCCCGACGAACTTGACCGGGTCGAACAAACAGGTTGAGCAAATGCTCCCCGGCGTTGTGTTTGGCAGCCAGGACCAGGTTCTCCAGCACCGTCATGTTCCGGAGCTCGTGCGGGATCTGCCAAGTCTTTGTCAAGCCCAGATGAACGATTTCAAAGGGGGGTCGACCGTCGATCCGGGTTTCGTTGAACCAGATTTCGCCTTCATCGGGCTGGTACAAACCCGCGACCAGATTGAAAAGCGTCGACTTCCCCGCGCCATTCGGACCGATCAGTCCGGTCACGGATTGCGGGGACACAGAGAGCGAGCAATCGTCTACCGCGCTGATTCCGCCGAAGGCCTTTCGGACCCTTCCGACTCGCAAGATCTCGCGGTGTTCCATTCGCTCTCTCACCGTAATACGCGCTTCTTCTCCCGGAGGATACCTTGTGGGCGGTAGATGATCAGAATAATCAGCAGCGCGCCGACTATCATTAGGCGGATGTACGGAATCGAATCCTTAAGAAAATCCGGGGCAACATCTTTCAGTTGTACGGAGAGCCACTCCAGGCCGTAAATAACGAACGCTCCGGCGATTGCGCCCCGGAGGTTGCCCGCTCCGCCGACGATGACCATCACCCAGACTGAAAAAGTGATGGCAGGAGCGAAGCTGCCGGACGGCTCGATGTAAAGCAGCGTCAGCGCGAAGAGCCACCCCGCGAGCCCCATCAACGCCCCCCCAATTGCGAAGACTTGGAGCTTGTACCGGAACGTGTTCTTTCCGACCGCCATCGTCGCCTCCTCATCCTCGCGAACCGCGCGCAACACCCTGCCCCACGGGGACTCCAAGATAAAGTGGAGGCCAAGGAACAACCCAGCGAGGATCGCTGCTCCGACGCCAACATCGGTGGCCGCGTTTAGGAACGCGGCGTCGGGTCCCGAGAAAGTGAGTATGTGAGGGATCCCTACAATCCCGATCGTTCCGGCGGTCACCGGTTCGAGGTTAAGGGCGACAGTCCGGACGACCTCCGCAAAGGCGAGCGTCGCGATCGCCAAGTAGTCAGCACGAAGACGCACGGTGGGAAGCGCGACGAGAGCGGCAGCCAGGCCGGACATCGCCATAGCGAGCAGGGCCCCAACGGCAAGCGGGAGCTGGAAGCCGCCGAGATGTCCCGGGTATCCGGTGCTCGGCGGTGTCGGGGGGGTTATCGCGATTGCCGCCGTGTAGGCTCCGATGAGAAAGAAGCCAGCGATGCCTGCATTGAAGAGCCCGGTGTATCCCCATTGGAGGTTGAACCCGAGCGCGAGGATCGCGAAGATGATGGAGATGCTAACATAGAACCCGAGATTGACGAGTATTCCCGTGTCGATCGCCAGTCTCTCAGCCTCCGCTCTCGTCTTCAAGTGGCCCGGTTGGCTTTGGTCGTCTGCCCAAGGCTTTCGCAATCTTCTCAATGAAGAAGACACGACCGGTGAAAGCCGGTGCCCGTCCGGCGATTCCCCACGGCCTCAATATTAGGACCGCGATCATCACAATGAATGGGATCGCGACCTTGTACGCACTTGCATTGACCAAGCCGATGACATCCGGCCGTGCGAGCCACGCGAAGACGGGGGCCGACATCTCCTGAGACAGTCCGATGACGAGGCCTCCGAGGACAGCTCCCCAGGGGGACCCGATTCCGCCCACGATCACTGCGGCAAAGATGAGGAGCAGGACCTCGAAACCCATCGTTGGCTTCAGGAGTCCGTAGAGGCCGAGCAGGATGCCTGCCGTCGAGGCGAACGAACAGCTCAGGGCCCAAGTCGCGTATGTCACCCGCTTCGTGTCGATTCCGGTCGCCTTCGCGAGTTCGAAGTTGTCTGCGGTGGCCCTCATTGCCTTCCCTAGGTTCGTGTAGGTCAACAAGATATGAGTGACGAGGACGAACAAGAGGCCCACGGCTGGCGTTAGGATATGCCGAATCGGATGGACGCCGAGACCCGGGACGATCGGGATCTCCTGAATTGCTTCAACGCGGTAAATCCATGGTGTCGTCGTCGCGATCGTCCTAATCCCGTTCTGGATGATGAGGCCGACGCCGACGGAGGCGACAATCGGGGGAACTGCGCCACGGCCCTCGAGGCGAGAAAACACGATTACCTCGAGAAGGATCCCCACAAGCGCCAGGACCGCGAACGAGAGGATCGCTCCCCAAATGAGGGAAAGTCCGTTGATGTTGACGAGAAGCGCAACATACGCGCCCAAGCTCATGATGTCCCCGTAAGCGAAATTTGCGAATCCTCGCATGCCGTAGACGAGAGTGAGGCCGATGGCGGCGACGATCACGATGCTGCTCACAGACAGTCCCGCGATGGTGTAGTTGAGAATCGTGACACCAAACAGGACCGCGAGGAGGCCGTTGAAGGCGAGGAAGATGATGGTCACGAGCGCCCCGCGGACGAGCTTGCGGCGGGCTCTCGGCGTGAAGTGAAGCAGCTCCCACAGCCGGTGAGGCACCCGAGTCCCCGTGGAGGAGTCCGACTCAGAAGGGATTGCCATGTTCCGTCTGACACGCGAGGAACGGGGCGAGAACCATTAACTTTTCCAGGCCTAGAGAAAGTCTTACAATTGTACGGCCTTGTCCCGTCGTGAACTCCGATCGGGTCGTGCTTTTGGAGGCCTCCGGCGCGAAGCATTTCGTCGTCCTGGACCAGGAGGTTGTCAACATCCCGGCGGTCGGCGTCGTCCGAGCGGACACGCTGCGCGCAGCGCTGGGCCGGCGTTGGTCCGTGGGAGGCCGATCGTTCCTCGTCCTCACCCCGTCGATTCGAGACGCGGTTGGTTCCGTACGCCGGCAGGCACAGATCATCGGCCCGAAGGACGCCGCGTCCCTCATTTGGAATTGCGATGTCAAGGCGGGCGACTCGGTCGTCGAGCTGGGCGCGGGCTCGGGGGCGCTGACGTTGGTCCTCGCCCAGGCCGTGGGTCCGGGCGGGCGTGTCGTGACCTACGACGTGAGGTCAGACTTCTTGGACCGGGCTCGGGAGAACGTCGCAGCTGCAGGGCTTGAAGAACGCGTCGAGTTCAAGCTCGGTGATGGCCGCGCGGCCATCCCGGAAACCGGAGTGGACGCATTCGTGGTCGACATCCCGGATCCCTGGGAGGCAATCGGGACCGCGGCAAAGTCGCTCCGGCCGTGTGGCCAATTCGCTTCCTACTCGCCAAACGTCGAACAGGTGAACCGGACGGTAGCCGCCCTGCGCGCAGGGACGTTCGTGGAGATCCGCACGCTCGAGATCATCGAGCGCGAGATCGAGGCTTCGGAGTCCGGGACTCACCCGTCGTTCGCTCCGCTGGGCCACACGGGGTACCTGACCTTCGCGCGCAGTGTCCTCGATACGCTCTGACTGCTAAGGTACCGAGGAAGGACGGGTCGCCTATCCGACCCTCATCGGCTCGAAGCGAAGCGGCTGGACAACTCGGCGGGCCAGCTGGGTAAACCGCTCCGCATGTTGCGTGTGGACCGGCATCACGGCCTTCGCATCAATCGTGCGAATCATCTCGCCGACCTCGCGTTCGCTGAGGTGTCCGGAGGCGTGTAACTGGTGTCGTCGTAGGCCGAATCGATCGAGCCAGTGCTGCAGCACCGCATCGTTGACATCGTCCTCTTCGAACGGCTCGCTCTTCGAATGGATGAACGGCGAACCGGGAGGGGGCCGCAGGTCGACGAGTTCGGGCAGGTGCCAGAAATCGAGCTGGACAAGATACTCCGACGGCCGAGCTGCGATTTGTTCCGCAGTCACGACGCGATCCTTGAGCTTCGTCTGCAGCTCTTTCTCCCAGGGATCCGTTTTCCGCATGAGGCGGTCGAACAAGACTAGGTCGCCGGCCTTCGTTACGTCGGGGACTTCGATGTGCGTGTCCTTCTGCAGCGTCAGGAGGAGATGCGCGGTCTTCGCGTTCACGACGAACTTGCGACCGACCGCCTGAGCCGTCTCGAAGAACGTACGTATCCGGTCCACGTCGCGCCCAGGAAAGGTGACGATTGCGAGCTTCTCCTTCAGCGGCGTCAGGAGGCGAATGGCGTCCTCCTTCACGTCGGCCTCGGTCAGCGTGCCCCGCGGATCGTCCGGCGTGACCCGCGTGCCTTCCGTGATCAGGACGACCGGTTTCGCCGCGGCCGCCGCGGCGATAAAGTCCTCCGTCAACACCTTCTTCGGTCCGTGGTGACGGAGGTCCCCGGTGTACGCGATCGTCCCCACGCTTGTATGCACGAGGTAGCCGTAGGCCGCCGGGGCGCTGTGGTCGACGTGGATGGGTTCGACATCGAGGCCGTCGACGGTCTTTGTTTGGCCAGAGCGGAACGTTTGGTACGCGTGCGCCCCGAGCTTCAAGATCGGCGCTCGCGCGGTCGTATCGAGAGACTCGAGGATGGTCCGCGCGCCCTCCCCCAGATGGACGGGGATGTTTGGGTCGACGAACCGAAGTTGTTGGGTGTGGTCGTAGTGGACGTGGGTGATGAAGATCGCCGAGAAGGCGGGCGGTTCCCAGGCCATGTCGGTTGGGTCGAGGGCTTCCGAGGAATAGAGCCCAGGAATCCGCCGCAGGAGATCCAACGCGAAGTAGTCCCGGAGGCCGAAGCGATCTCGCGGCTGGAGGAACTCGACGAAGTACTCCTCGCCGAGGTCGAACGGCGCGCCCATGTCGAGCCAGATTCGCGCATCGCGATCCTCGACGAGGATTTTGTTCCCGCCGATCTCGCCGACGCCGCCATAGAACGAGAGGTTCGCCACGGCACGCCTCGGGTCCGCGGTCAATCCGCGAGCTGCACCACGATCACGTCCCGAACCGCTTTCATCGACCGGAAGCTGAGCAGGAGCCGGCCCTCGGGATCCGTCTTGAAGAGGCGCGTCTCGACCGTCTCGGCCGGGGTCACGAGGAGCGATTGGATCCGGCCCGTCTTCGTCTCGAGGAGGAAGTCCCCCAGGACCCCGAGGATCTGGCCGTCCTCCGTCATGACGGTCTTGCCGCGGAGTTCCGTCGCAAAAACCTTCATTCCCGCCGCGGCGCGTATCCTCGCGTCCTTATTTTTCCTTTCTGGCCTCGGAGGCCGTGACATCGAGGCGAAACCGTCTGCACCAGAGACAAACGAATTGGCGAGATTGGGGACGGCACTTTCTTATAGCGCCGGTGGCGTTTTCTCGGCCCCTCAACGGAGGCTCCCGCCATGGACAATATCGTTGTCGAACGCAGCGCTTTCGTCGGCCTCGTCACGTCCGCGGTCGAGGCGTACAATCGTGAGACGAACGGATTCCTCGTCGGGAACCGGGGGACCCGGCTCATGAAGCAGCGTCCGCGTGAGGTGACGGTCCTGCGGGCCGCGTATCCGCTGCAAACGGAAGACCGCAAGCCGAACTGGGTGGGTCACGGGAACGAGAAGGCGTTCAAGCGGGCGCGCGGAGCGATCGAGAACCTGGACGTGGGCTATGCGGTCCTCGGCGGCTTCCACTCTCACACGGGCGACGACGGCGCGGCGAGCCTCTCGCGGACGGACCTCGATTACGTCGCAGACGAGCTGCGGCGCATCTCACGGGGTCGGCCGGCCGAGCGCGTCAAGTGGCTCGAGGTCGTCCTGGCGCTGAAGCGTCGGGAGTGGTCTCGGAACCATGAACCCGGCTGGACGACCCGAGCGTACCGGAGGAAGCTCGGCTGCACGGTGGCCATGGACCCGACCCACGGCTACGACATGACGATCGGCGGCTTCTGGGTCGAAGGCGAGCCGGACGGCGAACCGGGTCGCTGGGACGTCGTCGGCACGAGCGAGGCGCGCTTACTTCTGCCGTGGAACCAGTGACGTCCGCCGACTACCGGGTCGCCGGCGGCTGCTGTCCCGACGGCTGTTGACCGGACCAGCCGCGGCGACCGAGACGGCTGCTGAGAAGCTCCTGTACCTGGGCCGGACGGGATATCATGTCGAGGTTCATCGTGTCGTCCCCCGTGTCGACCACGATTGTCCCGATCCGAAGGATCCGCTGCCCGAACGACTGCTTCATATCGACCCGCTCGAGCTGGGTGTAAGGAATCATCACTGTATTCTTGTTCAGGATCCCGTCTTCGCGGATGATTTTGTTGTCGGTGATGACGTACCGAGTCGTCTTGCGCTTCAGCTCGGCGATGATGAACGCGACGAGGGCGAGGAAGAGGAAAAAGGCGGCGAGGATCGCGCTGACCGGCAAGCTGCCCACGGCCGGGTTCGCAAGGGTCGAGGAGAACCGCCACGGAAGTTGGAGGAAGAGGGCTCCCGCCACGATCAGGGCGAGGACCACCGCGCTCCACCATCGGAGGGCGATGAGCCGAGTCGGTCGCGTCACCAGCAAGGTCTGCTCGCCCGAATAGGACATGGTCTGCCGTCCGCGTCATTCATCTGGAGAGGTCGATAAAATGGTTTCGACCGGATTCCGAATGCGGCCTCAGAGGAGATCCGGTTCGACAGAAGAAACTTCATATCGTC
>Ga0209236_1000153_pt1 | contig 36265 bp, 36 predicted proteins | sample GraSoi013_1_40cm_FD_185819 | JGI IMG/M metagenome (GOLD analysis project Ga0209236, IMG submission 185819) | Grasslands soil microbial communities from the Angelo Coastal Reserve, California, USA - Sample 09_27_2013_1_40cm (SPAdes) (version 2) | ecosystem: Environmental > Terrestrial > Soil >... | reverse complement strand
CGGCGTCTGCGACCTGTGCGGTTGCGTAAACAGTAGGAGAGCCTGCTTTCGTCGACTCCATTGTCGTGCAGATCGAGCCTGAGCCTATTCCTACCCTGAACCCTGCGATGCCTTCCAATTTCGTTAGCGCATCCTCGGCAGCCTTGTATGTACCGATGCTGCCAACGATCACATCTGCTTCGACCTCTTCAAGCATTTTCTTGGTCGAGTTGAATACGTTCGCATTGTGGAAGTGTGAGACGTCAATTACAAGTATGTCGACAATCTCGTCTAGCTGCTTTGCTCTCTTGATGTCGAAGGGAGAGACTGCGGCACCAAGGAGTAGCTGGCCGTTTTCGTCACGCGCAGCGTTTGGAAAGCGCCCTCTCAACAACATGTCTTTGATCGTGATCAATCCTTTGAGCCGTCCTTGTTTGTCGGTCAAAGGTAGCTTCTCGACTCTGTGCTTGTGAAGAAGCTCCTTCGCGCCTTCGATATTAGTGTCTTCTGGGGCAGTTACTACCTTCTTTGTCATAACATCCTTGACGAGGAGTCCAGGGTCGGCGAACCTAACGTCTCTACCCGTAACTATCCCAACAAGTGTCTCGCCCTCAACAACTGGCAGTCCGGAAATGTTGTGCTTTTGCATGAGTTCAGTTGCATATCTGACGGTCTCCGCGGAGCTTATCGTGATAACGTCCTTTATGATCAAGGATTCTGCTCGTTTCACTTTTCGCGCCATCTCCACTTCCTCCTCCGCTGTGCAATTTCTGTGGAGTACTCCTAATCCGCCGAGCCTGGCAAGGGCGATAGCCATGTCGCTCTCGGTCACAGTATCCATAGGACTAGAGATGAAGGGAATGTTGATCGAGTGATGGAGAGTTGCTTGGGTAGACAGTTCCACCTGTGATGGCTCAACCTCCGTCCAGCCTGGTAACAAAATTAGATCTCGAAAAGTTACAGCGAGATCGGTCTGACTCGCCTTCGCCCGGAATCCTTCTCCCTGTATAACTCCCATATTCGACCTGCACTCTGGCCTTAGAAAAGCCTTTCCGCGGTGGGAGCAGCGTTTGGGATGCCAGGATCGATCTGATAAGGCAGTTCGAGTCCGAACTCGATCGAGCACGTGCAATGACAATGAGTATAGTCAAGGATCCGAGCCTCGCCGCTACGGGCAGAGTGAAAATGAAATGGGCACGCGACAACATGCCAGTCCTTGCCCGAATCGCGAAGCGATTCGCCGCGTCGAAAACCTTCAAAGGACATCGAATCGGAATGTGCCTCCACTTGGAAGCAAAGACTGCCGTACTCGCCGAGGATTTCCTAAGGAGCGGCGCCGAACGCGTTGCGATAACCGGCAGTAATCCGCTTTCGACTCAAGACGATGTTGCAGCCGCTCTAGCCGAAACCGGTGTCTACGTCTATGCTTGGAGAGGAGTAACTGCGAAAGATTACGGATCCAATCTCGAGAGAGTCCTCGACACTGATCCAGACATATTGATCGACGACGGTGCCGAACTCTCTATCGCTGCCCATCAGAGAGGAAAGGCGTACACTCGAAAAGTGATCGGCGCCTGCGAAGAGACAACAACTGGAGTCATGAGATTGAAGGCTATGGAAAGTGACGGGAGACTCAACTTTCCGGTCATAGCGGTAAATGATGCTCTCACCAAGTACCTATTCGACAGTCGTTATGGTACTGGCCAATCCGGACTTGAAGGGATAATGAGAGCAACGAATCTTCTGATAGCGGGTCGCAACATCGTCGTTGCAGGCTATGGGTGGGTCGGACGAGGGGTGGCAGAGAGAGCGAAGGGACTTGGCGCCAGAGTGATAGTGACAGAGGTCAATCCTGTCCGGGCACTAGAGGCTCTCATGGAAGGATACGATGTGATGCCAATGGATGAAGCGGCTAAGATTGGAGACCTTTTCATAACTGCAACCGGGAATATTGACATCATCACCTCTCGCCACATGATGAAGATGTCCGACAAGGCCATCCTATGCAACGTAGGACACTTCGATGTGGAGGTTAGCGTGAAGGATCTGGAGAGGATCGCGGTAAGGAAGAGGCAAGCACGGAGTGAGGTCACGGAGTATGTGCTTCCAGGAGGGAAGAGGCTCTATGTTCTGTCGGAGGGCAGGCTTGTCAACCTAGCCGCTGCGGACGGGCATCCTGCTGAAGTTATGGACATGAGTTTTGCGGATCAGATGCTTTCGGCAGATTATCTAAAACGGAACGGCGGAAGACTGCCGGACAAAGTCCTCAAGGTTCCGGATGAGATCGATGTCCGAGTCGCTGAGGAAAGGCTTTCTGCTTTTGGCCGTAAGATTGATCGGCTCACTTCTTCCCAGCAGAAGTACCTAAAGTCCTGGCGCAATTGATCTTCACGCACAGCCACCTGCACAGTGTTGCACAGGGACAGCCCGGTTGATGAAACCTGCACTTTTTGGACTGATACTAGTCAAACGGCTCTGATGTCGCCGGGCCTTCTTTCGGCTTTGCCGTAAGGGGCACAACGGGCAATGTTCCTAACGCGTCGATCGTAAGCGTGTACAAACGTCACCTGGGCTTCCAAACCTAATTAGTTCTGACGAGGGATTTCGGCTGTTCCCGGAGGTTGTAACAAGTGAGACTCCCTTTTCTTAGCTCAGGAGGGTTTCACAGAGTTAGACAGAAGGGCCGAAAACATATTCCAACTTGGCTTGTCTCCTTCTCCGTCATATTCGGTTTATGGGAAATCGTCTCTCTCCTAGGGGTGATTCCCCCAGACAAACTCCCACCACTTCATGCTGTAGTCCTCACTTTTGTCCAGCTTGGAGGGACTCCCACATTCCTTACACGAGTCGGTCAGAGCTTTGTTAACGTCGCGTTCGGGATCGCATTATCTCTCGTGGTAGTACTGCCACTCGGTCTCCTGGTAGGCTTGAGAAGTCAGCTGGATCAGGCTCTGACTCCTGTGATCATGTTGGTCGGTGCTTTGCCCGATCTAGCAATCCTGACACTTCTCATTAGCGTCGTTGGCCCAGGCAATGTAGCCGCTATTGCAATATCGGCCTTTAGCGCCTTCTTCCCGATTTACTTCACAATTCGGCAGGGTGTCACTGAGATCCCTGCTGACTATTTCCACGTCGCATCGATATTCAAGGCAGGCAAACTCCAAACCTTCACCGACATAATAATGCCTTCAATATTCCCAAGCATGCTCACCGGACTCCGACTATCCTTCGAATTCGCTTGGAACGTACTCCTCGCCGTAGAATTGATCGCTAGTGTCGCAGGCATTGGAAGCTTCATTAGTTCATCCTTGGGGGGTCAGCATTCTCTAACCTATGGTCTCGCAGCAATAATGACAGTCGGATTCGTCACTTTGTTGATGGACCGTGCCTTCTTCGGCCGACTCGAAAGACGAATACAAAGATGGAGAGCGTAGACGGGGTTGCACGTCGAACTTTCCAACGTGTCTAAGGTCTATAGTGACCCGCCTCAATCCCTCACGGCCCTCGACAATATCAGCTTCCATATAGACGAGGGCGAATTCCTATGCATCGTTGGACCGAGCGGCTGTGGTAAGTCTACGTTATTGCGAATGATCGCAGGACTCGACAAGCCGTCATCTGGCCAGGTCAAGTTCAGAGGCAGTATCGTAAACCAGCCCCACCCGAAGATCAGCATGGTTTTTCAGACCTTTGCACTCTTTCCATGGCGAACCGTTGTCGAGAACGTCGAGTTCGGCTTAGAAGCACAAGGACGGTCAAGGAAGGACCGGGCAACTATTGCTGCCGATCTGATCGAAATGGTGGGGCTCAAAGGAAGCGAAAACCTCTACCCGAAACAGTTGTCGGGCGGTATGAAGCAGCGAGTCGGAATCGCCCGGGCCTTAGCCATAGATCCGGAGGTTGTACTGATGGACGAGGCGTTTAGCGCGATTGACGAGTTTACCGCTGAAGCCTTGAGGGAAGAGGTTGCAGAGATCCACGCAAGCACCAAGAAGACGTTTCTACTCGTGACTCACAATCTCCCCGAAGCAATCGAACTTGCCGATAGGATTCTAGTCCTCACAGCGAGACCCGCAAAGATCAAGAGCATAGTGGACATCGAGATTGACAGACCGCGCAACCCAACAGGGTCCGAGTTCGTTGGAATACATCGCGATATCTTCAGCCTCCTCCAAAGCGAGCTCGAAAACAGCATAATGCGCCGACGGTTAAGCCGGATCAAGGAGCTTCAGGGTTTGAAAGATATCGAAGAGAAGTGACCCAGAAGCACTTGAGACCGCTACCCGCCTTCATCGGGCTATTGATGTTGACATTGGGATTGGTCATGTACTCCTCCATTCCAAACATTCACAACACCCAGACAATTTCAGCAAGAGAGCTTTCAGGGCCAAAACAAGAGGTCGTTCCGGGCGGAGTGGTCCTGACGCGACCCCTCAACGTTACTTTAGATGTGGGCGGAAACCCAAGAATGGTAGTGAACGTGACTGTGAAGCCAACGTCTGGCGAAGGCTTGTCTCAATTGGATATTCGAATTTCAAACAAAGCGAATAAGAATTCATGCGTCAGCGCTGAACCGCCGTCGGATTGCTTGTACGAAAAAACGGTGTCCAACGCGTCTATTGAGGTCCCTCTGAACACTTCGGGCTCGTACTACTTCGTTCTCGACAACACACCCTCATCTCAGGAGAAGATAGTCTCATATGCTATCTCGATCAAACTCGACATGACTGGCGAGTATGTGACACACGACGGGCCAGCAAACTGGTTTGGACTAAGCCTAGGGGCCATCGGCACTCTTGGTGTGGTCTACGGATTGTCTCGCAAAACCATCGTTCCCTGGGAGTAGACCTTCTTTGTCCAGGTCTCTTTGAGGAATCGGACGCGACGACCCTGTAGGCATTGTTATGACGCTCGGCACAGGAGAGATCACTTGTCCCTGCGACATCGCCAAATTAGCTTTGCCTCTTCTGCTTCTGTGACGATGAAGCAAAACCGCGGTCAGAATGACCCCGAAAATACCAAAGGCGACAAGGGCAGTAGGAATGGATGGCTCCACTGTCACATGGTAGATCGCGGTGAGAAAGGTATCTTTGACCACTGACACACCCCGTGGGTTTGTGGTTGCTCCGTCATCCCAGGAAGCGAACGCGTTGGCAAGACCTACCGTCACTGTCGCCGATCCCACTGTCAATGGGATTCGAGATTGAACGTAGATTGTATGAGGACCGTACCTCACTGGCATCCGAACTTGACCAGTGGAGTCGGACGACTTGTTGACACCGTCAATTGAAACCATGACTCCAGTAGATCCCGGACTTGTATTGATCTGCAATAACAAGGCCGGTGCAGCAGTTCGGTCCACCGTAATTGAATACGCCGTTGGCGACGTACTGGTGATTATGACCTTCACATAGTTAGGCTGATCTGCAAAGGTGTTCTCACTTGCACAAGGGCTGAAACAGGGACCGAAAGGTGCATCATCGAGCCCACCACCGGGATGAGCATCAATCAAGCGTATGCTTCCATGCCCCGCCGGAATACTTTCATTGACGTCATAGATCAGAACCCCTGCGTCCGGGTAAGTTGTGGGAAACGGCAGATAACGGTCATACGTACCAAGTTTGGCCCTCATTTCAAGAAGATAGTATGTCATGGTGCCATCCTTGTTAAATGCAATCGGGATTTTCACAGCCTGCACTCCTGATGTCGGCTGTTCTAGATTCTGTAAAGTAATATTCGCAGCGGTTCCCGACTGAACGGTGCATATTCCAGATGTTGTAGCGCTGCAACTTTGTCCACTAGCTAGCCATCCTAGTTGCATTTTCGACCATGCGGAATGAAGGGCGGGGTAGGTTCCTGGGCAGGGGGAGGTCCTTGGACATGGTAGTCCGTTGTTGGGGTTCCATTCTCCGAGAGCCATTATTTCCCAATACCCCAGAAAATCGTTCGTAGGATCGATTCGTCCCGTCACATCGTAAAGATCGGGAAGACCGAGGAGGTGACCGGATTCATGGGCATACACTCCCACCGGATCAGATTCTGATACGACTGAGGTTGAAATCTTGATCGAGGTTAGGGGGCCCGTGGAAAAAATGTAGCCTTGGATGGTGAATGAGTGAATATCGGAGGCAAGATGAGTCATGGCTTCGTCATTACCAGCGTGCACCAAGGTGGCAAATTTGAATTGGGATAAATCCACACCGTTGTTGAGAGCAGCACGTAGACCATCGTCAACGAGCTGGTTGTCCGCTGAGGCCGTATCAGTGCCGTAGTAACTCATTGGGCTTGGTAACGCGTACCAGGCGGGCCCGTTGGGTGAGATGGAAGTTTGGAAGGATGTGGTGCCATAGGAGTCCTCATAGTAGTAATTGTTCATTGTTGCCAGGGTAGAAGCCACCTGGCTAGGTTTTGTTGTGTTTGACTGGTCACTGAATTTGACGAGGATGACGATCGTCCTCTGAGGACCGTTCACCGCTGCAAGTGGTAAACCAACTGGCAGTTTTTTAGGCGCGACTGAGCTTGATGGCACCAAGGACAGAATGGTCACACACACGACTATAGCTGTGACAAGGGATACCCTTGACACCCTGGAGAACACAGTCCATCGTCCTTCGAATCGCACTGGACGAAAGATGTGGCCCGAAACGCAAAAGCAGACTGTAACTCAGTAGCATCGAAACCGGTTGCGAAACCGTTGAAGTGACTAGCACCCATTCCAGTGAAGAGTTCCAATATTGCGAAGGACAGGATTTCGCATGCATTTGACTGGATTCCGTGAAAGCCTCCGGCTAATTTTAAATAGCCTTGGGACTCACATTGGACTTTCTAAAGGTAGGACTACAGAGGTAAGCTGGCGGTTTTCTAGATGAGCCACGGAAGAGTGGGAATTGTAGGCTACGGAGTCTACATTCCATGGGAAAGAATAGAAACGGCCAAGATCGTCCGAGAAAGAGAAAGAAAGCGTGGCCAAGAACTCGAGAAGGTGCTCGAAAAAGTTAGGAACGGTCTTCTGCTACGCGAGAAGAGTCTCGCGGGACACACAGAGGACACAATCACGATCGCGACCGAAGCAGCTGAAAATGCAGTCCGTATGGCCGGCATTTCTCCTGACGAGATCGGCAGCGTGACAGTCGGGTCCGAGTCGAAACCTTACGCCGTCGGAACTATAGCAAGACATGTAGCTTCATTCATTGGCGTCGGCGAGAACGTGTTCATCGCCGATCTTGAAGGCGCATGCAACAGCGGAATGCAGGGCGTAGGCTTTGTGGATGCAGAAATTCGGAGCGGCAGAATAAAGTATGGCCTGGCGATAGGCGCCGACGTAGCGCAGGCCGAGAAAGGTGATCCCCTGGAATACTCAGCTGGCGCAGGAGCAGCTGCCCTCGTTTTGGGCAAGACCGATTTGGTTGCGACGATAGAGGATATCGCGCCCTACTCAAGTCTGTTCATGGACTTTTGGAGACGGGACGAATCTCCATTCCCCAAGCATTTCGGCCGGACCACGGTTGAGGCGTACATGTCGCACGTGATCGGAGCGATATCCAATCTGTTTCGCAAACATGACGAATTAACACTGAGAGATTTTGATGCGATAACATTCCACCAGCCGTCAGGCTATCTTCCTATGAAGACATGCAACGCGCTCACTCAAGACAAGATACCCTTCGTGGACGATCCGTCGCTTGCAGACCGGATGCGGCTCACTGAAGAAGACATTGACCGGAAGGTCAAACCATGGCTCACCGTTCTCCACACCGGTAACACCTACGCTGCCTCGACTATGGTGTCCTTGGCCAGCGTATTGGATAGCAGCGAGCCGGGCGATCGAGTGCTTGCCGTTTCTTACGGCTCTGGTGCATACTCTAATGCGACTTGGTTTGAGGTCCAAGAGGGAATAGAAGCGAAGAAGGGACGTGTCGTTGGAGTTGACGATTACATCAAGCGCAAGACAGAGATCAAGATCGATACTTACCAAGACCTGATCAAGGCCAGGCTTTCTAGGATTAAGAAGAGGATCGAGATCCCGCGCATCATAGCCGATATAGAACCACTGTCTAACAATGGATTCAGCCTGAGCCTCTGTGGAGGCTGCAACAGAATATACTATCCAGCTAGAGAGAAATGCCTCGCCAGCGACTGTCCTGGACCCATGATCAAGAAACAGTTTCCACGTGTTGCCAAATTGAAGAGTTTTGCCAAGCTACCACTGAAGCAGAGATGGACATCGAACTATGAACTTCTCACGGAGAACAAGGTGTTGCTGGTCGATTGCAAACAAACGGAGCTAAGAAACGGCATGAAGCTTGAGGGAGTAATCAGACGACTGGACTATGAAGGGAAGGACGGCCTGATTCTGTACGGTGTCGCATACCGTCCAATCTTCAGGGAAGCCTACGCGGTAATCGTAAAGCCCAAGCCAGTAGCTTTGGCCCAGTTTGCCTAGGACTTCCCGTCCCAATCCTTTTCCTCCATATTCTCAGGAAACCAGTTACTGTCAGGAATAAGATTTGAAAGTAGGTCTCTTCTCCCCAGAGACAAATCCATGAGCCTCTTTCTGTCCAAAGATGAAGAAGCCTTCAAAACCAAGGCCCGAAACTTCGCCGAGGATCACGTAATTCCCCAAGCGAATGAGGTTGAAGCAGGCAAGTATCCGCGCGAACTAATTCGAGACATGGGCCGAGAGAACCTACTAGGCGCGCCTTTTTCCAAGAGTGACGGGGGCCAAGGACTAGGATGGGTTTCCGAAGTAATAGTGGCAGAGGAGATATCGGCCGCCAATGCAGCGACAGAAATGTCAAGAGCCGCCTCTACGACTCTTTACGCTGCTCCCCTGGCCTATTTCGGGAACAATCAACAGAAGAAGGATTTCCTTAGACCTGTCCTAACGGGAGAGAGTATTGGAGCACTTGCCCTTACTGAGCCTCTCGCAGGATCCGACGCGGCAGGAATAAGAACAACGGTGGCTCAGAGAGGGGATAGTTATGTCCTAAATGGCGAGAAGAGGTTCATAACAAACGGCGGATTAGCGGACCAATACTTTCTGTTCGCTATTACTGACCGAAAGAAAGGGGGGCGAAGGGGAATGAGTGCCTTCTTAGTCCCCAGAGAATCCTCTGGCGTCAAGGTTGTCAAAGCTTACTCATTACTCGGAATGAGGGGCGCTAATGTCGCTCACATACGCTTTCGGAACGTCAAACTTCCTCCAGAGAACCTTGTCGGCCGAAAGAATCAGGGATTCGACATACTTCTCGACGAGCTCGATCGAGAGAGACCCGTGGTTTCTGCTGAAATGCTAGGAATAGCAAGGGCTGCCTACGAAGCGGCTCTTGAGTATTCCAATAAGAGGGAACAATTTGGCCGGCCAATACGTGAATTCCAGGCTATCAGTTTCCGAATCGCCGACATGGCAGTCAAATTGGAAGCATCTCGTTTGCTGATCCTGAACAGCGGGAGATTGTTGGATATGGGCCGGAGCATCCGAAAAGCGGGGGCTATCGCAAAGGTCTATGCAACAGAAGCTTCCTTTGAAGTGGCGAACAGTGCCCTTCAGGTCCACGGAGGAATCGGATACACCCGTGATACGCCAGTCGAGAGATATTTTAGAGATGCTCGGTTCATGATGATAGGTGGCGGGACAAGCGACATAATGAGGCACATAATACAGCGCGAGGCGTATCGCGACCTAGAAAGCCGCTCAAAGGCCTGAAAGCAGGTTATGATCCGGTAACCCCGGACCCCTCATCCAGAGTTACACGACGCTTTAGCTCTCGCTCCACCCGAGGATCGATCGAGCTAAAGGAATTCTCGACATGTCAACGGCCGAGATCGAGAACTACCGATGGAAGTGTGAGAACTTTCTCAAGGGCTACTGTCCAGGCAAAGACTGCGACATCTGCGCAAAGATAACTAATAGATTACTGTTGAAGGGATTAGTCAAGATCACCCATGCTGACGAGGTTTTGGCTCCTTCACAAACTGCGAAAGCTCAGGGACAGTAGACGCGGTTCGTACTTCCTTAGGTAGGTTTATAGCGGCTACGGCACTATACTGCATATGAGAGAGAATTCTCCCCACGCTACCCTCCACAGGCGCATCAACAAAGATCAAGGAGGACAACGCTGGCGATGGTAGACGTCCACTACTTCATCTTCATCATCAACGCCGATAATGCGTTGATCTCTGTCTTAGTCTCGGGGCTTGCGTTCATTATGCTTCGATTGGTTTACAGGATGTGGAGGGGCTCACAAAGGTGCCCCCACTGTGGGGAGACTTTCAAGGCTCACCCGCCAATCGTGGTCCAGACGGAGAAAAACCTACCTAACACGCTCTGGACTTAGTTCATACTTACTCCCCGTAGGAGCTGCGCCAGACTTCTTCAAGAAGTCAAGTGCGAAGTCTCTGGCATGCCTCTCTGTGCCACGATGCTTCCCTGTGACGCTCCGAAGGTGATGATAGAATTCGTGTATTATTATGTAAGGGTCGTAAAGATACTCTTGGGTCGAAATGTAGATTGTCTTCTCACGAGTAACGTAGCATCCCAACGCTGAGTTCTCCCCCTTTGGGAGTCCCATCTTGAGCGTAGGCTTCTCAACCCGGTAGTGCTTACTAAGTAGCTCTAGCGCCTCGTCAGGCTTCCTCTCGACACGGATCAGGCCTACGACGTGGTCGTGGAAATCCTCCAGTGTAATCTTCCCTGTTTCAATCGAAGCCCGGGTCAAGATATTGACCCTGTGAGTGAGGCATCGTTTATGCGTTGTTGAGGGTCCTCGCCAGAGAAACTGCTTCGTGCCGATCCGATCCTTATGCCGGTCTAAGAGTTATAATGGACAATGTCCTAACTACGCCAACCTTAGAGGCGTTTGTGAAGATTGAGCGGCGACGAGGATTTCTTCCCAGAGTGGTTCAGGAGACGTTGGCGCTATCCAATGCCCAACTTGATGGAAGAATTCGAGCGGAGTTTCGAAGAGATGTTCAAGGATCTTGAGATTCCAAAGGAGATGATACGTGAAAAGAGACTTCCGACTGGCGGGACCGAGAAGGAAATTGGTCCTTTTGTTTACGGCTACTCTTTCAGTGTTGGACCCGATGGAAAGCCTGTAATCAGGGAGTTCGGAAACGTCAAGCCATCACTCCGAAAAGGGGCGGGCGGCATACCGAAGGCTGGCCTTGATGTTCGCGAGGAGAGGGAACCTCTCGTCGACACAATCGTTCTAGACGATGTTGTGAAGGTCGTTGCTGAACTCCCCGGAGTTGAGAAGTCAGACATCAACCTCGAGTGCAACGGGAAATCATTGACACTAAAGGTTGAGAATGCAAACCGAAAATACTTCAAGCAACTCGACTTACCCGTCGAGGTCGACCCAGACACGTCAAGAGCCAGTTACAAGAATGGAGTCCTTGAACTCGTGCTCACGAGAAAAAGGCCCGGGCAAAAGTCGAAGCAGATACGGGTCGACTAGTTCAAGGGGCTGCAAGGCTAAAGCGAGTGTGCGTCCTAAAGGACGCTCTCTCGCGGGAAAACCTCAATGCCTGAATCTGTTATCCGATATGGTCTCGGCTGATTGTCGACGGGGGTCTTTCGCATCTTCTCGATCTGGATGACTCTCAACAAGGACTTCCCCACCTGTAATTGCTGGAGCAATACGACACCATGAGCTAGATACTCTTCGTAGTCGACGTTTCTTTCGAAACCGGGCCGTCTCAACTCTGTGGTGATAATACAAGTAGCGCCAGTATCCGCCAACGCCTCGATCAATTCCACAAGAGCATTCCTCTGATTTACGACGCCATCGTACTGAAAGACCAGGGTGGTTACAGGGTCGACAACGATCCTTTTCGCATCGATCTCCTTAACACTAGTCTTTATCATCTCGACGAGAGTTGCCATCGAGAACTCCTTTCGACCTACCGTCAATCTACCGACTTTGATTTCGGCTGGGAGATACCTGATTGGGCTGGCCTCGAGAAAAATAAGCCGCTTTTGATGCTCAAGCTCGGGCAAATCCCAACCGAAGTCCACCATTTCCTCGAAAACATGTTGCTTGTTCTCGTCTAAACTCACGTAAACACCATTTTCATCATAGTCCATGATTCCATTGACGAGATACTGTGACGAGAGTATGGTCTTCCCTGTCCCCGGCCCCCCAGTCAAGAGTATGATCCTTCCCTTTGGTAGACCACCGCTCAACAATTTGTCCAATCCTGGAATCCCTGTCGGGGTCCTACGATTGCCATTGTTCTCAGGACTGGCAGAAGATGCGGCCATCAGCGACTCGCAAATCAAAGCGGGCCGTAACCACTATCATAATCATGCTGATACCGCCATCGACGACAGACAAGATACAACGCCTGAATAAGGTTGCAGGTGACCGAACCAACGGTCACACCTCGAAGTAGGAAACGACCCGGGTCGGCCGTTAGGGGAAAAAACGAAAAAGGCGTCTTCACTAGTGACATCCAAGGATCGTCTATCTCTCTATCAGGACCCTAACGTCCAGATCCTTCTGAGCAAGTTTGTGAAAGGAGAGATCATCGAACTCGTCCCGATTTTCGATCTATACATGACGGTAAGATATCCTGACGTTGAGCCGTCGGTAGACGGGGATCCCAGGGACGCGAAAGAACTGGTCGAAAAACTTTGGGAGGCTGGTGTTTTTAAGAGGAAATTCCACGAAAAGGCTCTGGTTTGTCCCAGTTGTATCTCGGCTAACGTTAGCAACGATTACGTTTGTCCTAACTGCAATTCGATCGATATTGAACGCAAAACGCTTCTCGAGCACGTGGCTTGCGGAACGGTGGACAGCATTGATAGTTTTCTAGTGGAAGGGGGTCTCATATGCCCTAAGTGTAACAAGGAACTGGTTGAGCCGGGGGTTGATTATCACAAGCTAGGGGCCTGGTTCCAGTGCGATCAATGTGGAAAAAGGTCCGACATGCCCAATCCTGTTCACAGATGTAGAAATTGCGGGCACGCATTTACAATAAAAGATACAGGATTCATTAACCTCTACACGTACCGTCTCAGCCTAGACGCTGAGGAAGAGTTCAAGCGAGTGTTCCTTGTCATAAAACCTATCGCCCGAGTTCTCGAAGATCTAGGCTTCAGGACTGATCTCCCGGGACAGATCGCGGGCAGATCTGGTTCCCTACAAAGATTCGACATTACGGGATCCAAAGGCAGTGAGACAATTGTCTTGGATTTGATCTTCTCGGATAAACCAATTGACGAAGTACCCGTAGCTTCATTATACGCTAAGATTTTCGACGTGTCCCCAACTCAGGCATTCCTTGTCTCGATCCCCGGTCTCACCGCTAAGGCCAAGAGGCTTGCGACGCTATACAGAATGACAATCATTGAGGCAAACAGTCCAGAAGACGCGGCGGACCAGTTGAAGGAAAGATTCGGATGGGAAGGATTGGCCGAAGACAATACTGAAGAAGAAACGTCAACTGACCTTACGCTGTAACCGAGTCACCAAGCCTATCGGTTACGTAGGCCCCAAAGGGAACCCCCAGACTTTGCAGCTACTAAGCAAACGCCTAAGGGAGCAGTGGGAATAACGCCGTTAAGGGTAAAGCCTGTCAAGCTTCGTGACAGCCTCTACCTCCTTATCCCGGTTGATATTGCACGGCTCGTTGGGGTCGGTTCTTCCTCGCATTTTCATCTCAGGTTGGACGAAGATAGCGAAACTGTGCGTCTCGTTTACGAGATGAAGAAAGAAGACGAGAACGCACTAGAGAGGGAACAGGAGGCTTCCAGCCCTTGAATGTAGATATTCTGGCCATAGATGCCCTAGCGCTCGCAACCTCAAGCCTCGCGCTGTTTCTTGTGGCGCGCCTGAAGTCCACATATTTCCTTGGCTCCAGATTTTTCATAGCATTAGCGAACCTAGCTTTCATAATATTGCTAATCCAAAATACCGCGGTCGATGTAGGCCCGGTAGAGAGGTCGACGCGCCTCTACTTCGCGATGATTTCGGTAACCGTGACAAGTCTAGGATTTGCCAGTTATATGATGAAAGTCAACAGTGGCCTTACAGGACTCAAAGGTCTCTCAGAATTCATAATGCGACCGCCAACGCAATTTATCGTGTATTTAGGTATCGTTGCCGCATGGACCGCCTTGGCTCTTGGAATCAATTACAACACGTACGACCCACCCCTTCTCGTAGCAAACTTTCTGCTACTAGTAGCCTTCCTTTTCATGCCGGTACTAACGTTCTACAGGCTATCACTCGGCACAAGTGATCCCAAAGCCGCCGCCTCAATCAAAACGATTAGCATATCGTGGACACTCTTTGGGCTTGTAGCGTTCGTTCAAGCATTAGTTCCCCCAAGTCCCATCGAGCTCTATTCGTCGGTACAAAGCTCCACGCAGCTTGCTAACGGAGCTCTCTTTGCTCTCATCGCATTCGCCCTTAGGGAGCCTACCGTTCTCAGTCGAATGTTAGTGACCCCGTCAGAGTCCGATCGTGGTTTCTACTTCGGAGCGGCAAAGAGCGGAGTCGTGATCTACAACATGGAATCTGATCGGCGTAGGATTGTCGAGGAGTTCCTTGAAACTGGAGCTGAGTCAACCGACCCGATATTTTGCTATGTCACAAAGAGCGAGGTTCCTTTCTATAGGGTACTGCTTCAGGAAATCTATCCTCAGGAAGCCCAACAAAGAGAGTCAAAGGTCACCATACGACCGATCGAGTCGTCAGGCCTCGATGCAATCTCCAGCATGGAGGTCTCGAAATCAAGACGCGAACTCATTGACTTCGGAGATCTGGATGTAGCACAGTGCAGACGCTTCGTGGAGGAAAGACATCGCATCGATCAGACAGGACGATCTCCACAGGCAAGAGTCTGGACACTTAGTATAGACGCCGGCAGAAAGAATGTCCTTGATGACATCGCCAAGCTGGATCCAAGCGTTACAATCGTCGATCTCGCAGCGAACCAAAACGTGTTCTCACAAAGATTAGGAACAAGGCATCAATCCCTCCTTGGAACAAGAATTCTTTTGGAATACGATCCCGTTTCGGGATACGAAGAAGTAGTGAAAGAGTTCGCTGGAGAGTTTGTTTCCAACGTCGAACCTGTCGCGGTCTTCACGAACCTTGGAAGCCCTGTGTATAAGCAACTCCAACAGAGGCAGAACATCCGACTCTTCGTCTTCAGCTCCAAGATCTCGACACCATCCAGAGCTACAGAAGGACAGGTTCTTCTTCCGGATAGGGACACATCCCTTCTCATCGACGCTGTTGACAAAGTAGTGCAAGCCCATAAGGGTAGGCATGTTGCCATCGTCATAGAGGCATTCACGGACCTAATTCTGTCGCAAGGTTTCGAAAAGTCATATGGAGTCCTCTCTTCGATAATGGAAATGGCAGAATCAGGCTCATCGACCGCTCTGGTTCTAATCAATAATAGCTGTATCGACGACATGATCCTTCAGGGATTAAGGGGGCTTTTCAGGTACAACCTGCGATACGGACAAGACGGCCTTAGAAGCATCAGATCACTTCAGAGTAGCTCACAACCAAGCGACAAGTCCGAAGCCAGAATTGACGACGAGACCACCCCTTCATGGAGTCCAGTCTCATGAGCGATAACAGAACGCAACCGTTCGGAGAAGTCCTTCTAGAATCAATAGATGATAGCCTCCAGATTCTAGGCGAGGAGCCGAAAAACGCGGTCTACCAGTATCTGTCAACGATGCAGTCCCTCGACAGAAAGGACATACCTGATCGATTGGAAGACTTCCAATCAGGATTGAAAAACGCACTTGGAGGGGCCGCGCGAGTCGTCGAGAGACTCATCCTGCGAAAATTATACCAGAAGATAGGATCAACGTTCAGGGAGACCTCAGAGTACGAATTTTCGGAGCATGTGAACGAAGCACGACGAAGATTCGAGGGAACAAGGCAACGTCCACCAGTGCAGAGAGATCAGATAGGTCAAGCCAAACTAAAGAAGGGGCAGGTCCCCGGTTAGCAAATCCACCTTGACAACCGGACCGGGACCAATACCGATGCAGGTCACCGTCCCAGGTTCAACCTGTGTTAGACCCATGTCTCTAACGACATAGAATGGTAGCCCATTCTCGCGAGATCTTCTTTCCAAATCTAATATTGGTGAAAGCCCGCTCACCTTAACCGCTACTTTCGATTGACCTTCATGCATCCATATCCTCCACCAGTCAAGAGACGACTTTCTAGCTTCTTCAGAAGCTGAAACCGCAGCATGCGAGCACTGAACCGCGATCTTGCCTTTCCCCATCTTAAGGTCTGATCGCACAACTAGAACTTGCTTATACCGCCGGTTCTCTGGACTGCCAGTCATAGCTGTCTCACCCTCAATAGAGCCAAATATTTAACGTCAAATGCCCGTCAATTACGGCTTCATCAAATGAATCCAAGAATTGCAAAAGTGACATTGTCCGCAATAGTACATGCGACTGAAGATCCGGACAAGATCGTTTTCGCTATGCACGGGGTAGGTCCAGATGCAGAAGCGCGACCAGAGAGACGAAGAGCTAGCGGACACTACGGAAACGAGATCCAGACCGTACGCCTACTGATTTCAAACAGATCCCGAGCAGAAGGTTTCGTAATCTACTTCTGGAGGCGCCTATCTCTCGTAGATCAAACAGAGATGATCGAAAACCTAAGAGGCTATCTAGACGAGTCAGGTCGCTTGCACATTAGAATCGACAAACAAGAAGCAGTCAACGGTAACATAATCCTTGGCCAGACGGAACCAATAAGAATAGAGATATCATTCGACCTTCAAGGAATTCCCAACAAGAACATAACGAACCTTATCGCAAAGAAGCTAGAAGAGCTCGCGTCCTAGTTCCCTACCTGTCACCAGTGACATCCGGACAGTAATATATCGATCCGCAGCAAAGTACTTTGGGGGATGACGAAGCCAGTCCCAGATTGATTGTTAAGATGATATCCTCAGCGACGGGCCGACCCCAAAAACAAGTCTAGCAACAGGAAATGGAATCAGGAAAGGTTTTTAGTAAGCGCCAAGTCCGCACTGGCTATTCCAAGGTAGGTATACAGAAAATTGTCCATGTTTGCAGTGCCCGGGGCTTACGATCGGGCCATAACTGTATTTTCCCCCGACGGTCGACTATTCCAAGTCGAATACGCCAGCGAGACTGTCAAAAGAGGAGCGACAGTATTGGGAATCGCATGCCCAGAGGGAGTTGTACTCGCGGCCGAAGAAAGATCAGCATCTAAGCTTCAAGACTTGTCCTTCATGTGGAAAATATTCCAGATAGACGACCACGTCGGAACCGCCGTCGCCGGCCTCAGCTGTGACGCTCATATTCTTGTAGACCAAGCAAGGATTTACGCTCAGAGCAACAAGCTCATGTATGACGAGCCGATCGACATAGAAATCCTGACTCGTCGAATAGGCGAGATCAAGCAACTGTACACCCAGCACGCTGGAGTTCGTCCCTTCGGTATCTCGATGTTATTCGGGGGTGTTGACAAGAAGGGGAGTAGACTCTTCTGGACAGATCCAAGTGGAGCATTCTTTGCCTACCGAGCTTGGGCAATCGGCGCAGGCGGGGATGCGGCCAACGAAATTCTTGAGGCAGAATATCGCGATGATCTGTCGCTTGACGACTCGATAGCCCTTGGGCTAAAATGTATGACGAAAGTGCTCGAGGGCAAAGCAGAGCCTCAAAAGATTCGAGTCGCGCTCATAGATCGAGAGTCTGGAAAATTCCGGAAACTACCGGTGGAAGAAGTTGACAAGTATATCAAGCGACTGGATGCTGGCAGAAAGGCCCCGACTAGCAAATGAGTGACAAGTACACTACCGCGAGACTAGCAAAGGGTCCCGATCATTTCGAGATACTCGTGAAGCCTGAGCCTGCACTAGAATACAAGTTGGGAAAACAGATCGCGTTGAGCCAAGTTCTACTCATAGAGGAGATCTACTCTGACGCTGGAAAGGGCACAAGAGCATCGACAGAAAAACTGCAGAAAGCCTTCGGCAGCGCCGATGCGATCAAGGTCGCCGAGGAGATAATGAAAAGTGGAGAGCTTCAACTTACTACTGATCAGCGACGGAAGCTAGTCGAAGACAAGAGACGCCAGATAGTCGCGATAATTGTCCGAAATGCCATTGACCCGAGGACTGGAGCGCCTCATCCTCCGTTGCGGATTGAACAAGCCATGGAGCAGATACGGATCTCGATTGACCCTTTCAAGAGCGCTGAAGAACAGGCGAAGAACATCATCGACCAGCTTAGACCGGTAATCCCGTTGAAGATGGAGCAGATGCGCATTGCAGTCAAGGTGTTTCCAGAGTTTGCCGCACGAGCGTTCAATGTATTGAAAAGTTACGGAAACGTCAGCCGCGAAGAATGGCAGACGGACGGTTCATTGGTAGCTGTCGTCGAGATGCCCGCGGGAATGTACGGGGGCTTCATTGATCGAGTAGGCAAGGTTACCCAAGGGACAATCCAAACAAAGGTTTTGACTTAAACAGAGCGTGTCATGAGAAATGGTAGTGTTAGCCGAACCAAGACAAGTCGTCGCCCCAGGCGAATTACTGGCCGAGGGAGAACACTTGCTGGGAGAAAATTCGTACAAGATTGGAAACCAGATCTATTCGGCATGTGTCGGTCTGTTAGAAGTGGATGGCAACAGGGTTTCGGTTGTTCCGTTGAAGGGGGGATACATACCGCATGTCGGGGATATTGTCGGTGGTAGGGTCATGGACATCGGGCTGTCAGGCTGGACGGTCGACATTCTTGCGCCCTATGTTGCAATGCTTCCAGCGTCGGAAACTGAGGGTCCACGAGGACCGCGTAGACGAGATTTGTCGGAAATGTTCGATGTTGGAGACATGGTAATGGCCCAAGTACTATCATTCGACAGAACCAGAGACCCACTACTAACCGCGAAAGGGCCTGGACTCGGAAAGGTTTCTTCTGGCAGAGTAATCCAGATCCAAGCAGCAAAGATACCAAGGCTAATTGGACGAAAGGGGTCGATGATCAGCATGCTAAAGCGCGAGACAGGATGCCAGATCTCTGTCGGCCAGAACGGGATCGTCCTCGTCTGGGGACGATCTCCTGAAGGCGAGCGAGTTGCAGTTGAAGCCATATACATGATAGAGAGAGAGGCTCACACGAGAGGTTTAACGGACAGGATAAGAGAAATGATAGCCAAATCACCTAGGATGGAAGAGGAAGTTGCAAAACAAGCACCCTGAGAAACTACTGGACGAGAAAGGCCTCAGAGTAGACGGTCGGAGGCTAGACCAGCTGAGACCAGTGAGACTGGAAGTAGGAACCTTAGACAAGGCCAACGGATCAGCCTACATCGAGCAAGGAAAGAACAAGATTCTAGCTGCTGTCTACGGTCCTCGCGAGGCCCACCCCAAACACATTGCCCTACCGGATCGGGCCGTGATACGATGCCGATATCACATGGCACCATTTTCGGTAGACGAGAGAAAATCTCCTGCACCCTCTCGAAGAGAACTAGAACTCTCCAAGGTAATTAGAGAATCATTGGAACCAACGGTCCTCACAGACCTCTACCCAAGAACAACCATCGATTTATTCGTCGAGATTCTCCAATCTGATGGAGGCTCAAGATGCGCGGGAATCACTGCCGCATCTCTCGCACTCGCAGATGCTGGGATCCCGATGAGAGAGCTTGTGGCCGCATGTGCGGTTGGGAAAGTGCAAGGTCAGCTCGCGCTTGACTTGTCAGATATCGAAGACAAACAGGGAGAAGCAGATCTACCGGTTGCCTACATGCCAAACTCAAATCTCGTCACGTTACTTCAAATGGACGGAATCCTGACCCTCCCTGAATTCGAAAAAGGGCTCAATATGGCAATAGAAGCATGTAAGACCCTCCACACTATGCAACGTGAGGCGTTGAAAAACAAGTACTCTCAAATCAGAGAAGTGGCCGAAGAGAAAGAAGAGCCGGAGGTCATCGCATAAATGTCCGCGACCCCACAATTACCACCGGTTGCAAAGCTCGAGCAGAAAACAGTGGTGGATCTAATCGCAAAAGGCAATAGAATCGACGAGCGTGGACACGACAGCTACAGGCCGATCACAATACAGACAGGTGTAATTGAGAAAGCCAACGGATCAGCACAAATCTTTCTAGGGAAAACAAGGGTGCTTGTTGGAATAAAGGTTGAGACAGGCGAGCCGTTTCCAGATACACCTGAGGAAGGGGTACTCACAGTAAACGCGGAACTTGTCCCCCTGGCTCACCCATCCTTCGAACCTGGACCACCGGATGAGAACGCAATAGAGCTAGCCAGAGTAATAGACCGAGGGATAAGAGAATCAAAGGCCATCGACCTCAAAGCGCTCTGCCTTCAGAAAGGTAAGAAGGTGCAAGTTGTCTACGTGGACGTCTACGTCCTCGACCACGACGGAAACCTAATCGACGCCGGCTCGATGGCAGCCCTGGCAGCCCTCGCAAACGCGAAGATAGGCAAGTACGAGATAAAAGGCGACGAGGTAATCGTCAAACCTGACCGCCGACCATTACCAATCAACAACTACCCGGTATCGGTCACCTTCGGAAAAGTTGACCGAAACATAATCGTAGATCCCTCCCTCGAAGAGGAGCAAGTCATGAACGCCCGACTGACCGTTACGATCGAAAAATCCGGGTCGATATGCGCGATGCAGAAGGGCGGGTTGTCGGGATTCACAACCGAGGAATTGAGGAAAATCGTCCACATAGCCGTTGAACGTGCAGCAGAGAATAGAGCGAAGATCCTCGCAGCGGCAAAGATCTAATGGCTAGGAAGACGGGCCTCGGCGGTGGATTCGGCGCCAGATACGGAACCCTCGTCAGGCGCCGGTACATTGATGTTGTTACAGGTCTGAGACAGAAGCATGAATGTCCTCGTTGTCGATTCAAAACCGTGAAACGTCGGAGCGTGGGTGTATGGCTGTGCAAGAAATGCGGTTACAAGTTCGCAGGCGGAGCATACATCCCTAGCACTAAGCTAGGTCAGATTGCAGCCCGAGCAACCCGGGGACAGATGAGTCCTTCAACCTTATCAACCGAGCTAGAGAGCCTCAGAGCTGGAGCAACAGTAGCCCCATCCGTTATTGTCAAGCAGAGAAAGCCTAGGACGAGGAAGAAGAAGGCTGAGGTCCAGCCGGAAGCAGCGACGGAGGCAGAATCCGTACAACCCTCGTCGACAGAAGAAGCCTGACCCTAAGATCTCCGCTTCGCTCAAGATCGCGATTACAGTCTCGAACCCGAGTTTAGCTAGAGCCCTTGCAGACTCTCTGCAGCCCGAGACAATGGCAAGAGCAGGATTCAGATCAAGAACCAAGATCAGCTCAATAAGATCGACCTTGAAATTGAATATCGATGCTACAGACATTATCGCCCTCAGAGCAGCGGCGAATTCTTATGTGCACTTCATATCCGCAGCTTTGGCATCTGTACAGAGGCTATCAGGCTTTAATAAGACGGAAGGCGACAAGGGCCTAAAGCGAGAATAGTAAGGAATCCAGTGTTGAGTGAAGAAGTCGAGCTTCCGCCACAGTTACAGGAACAATTACTGCGTCTGCAACAGCTGCAACAAACACTCCAAGCTGTCGCCAGCCAGAAACAACAGCTAGAAATCGAAGCCTCGGAAACGGAAAAGGCGCTGGCGGAACTTGAGAAGTTGTCCGATGAGATTCCCGTGTACAAGAGTGTTGGGAACCTCCTTCTCAAGTCTGAACGACAAGCCTTGTTGAAGGAACTGAAAGAGAGAAAGGAGCTGCTCGCGACTAGAATCACAGTTCTTGGGCGGCAGGAGGAGCGTACTAAGGAACGCCTCAAGGAATCACAAGAGAAGCTTCAGGAACGTCTTCGTCCACAGGGACCTACAACAACAAGAAGCTAGTCTACCAGGGACGAGAAAATCCGTCCTGATAAGCACCACTACACAGATACCCCAAGAGAAACATCTCAGGGAAATCGTAAAGCTTGCGAAAGTCAGCAGGATTCTGACATTATTCTGCCATCAGAACGCAGATCCAGACTCTCTGTGTTCAGCGTTCGCCCTTAAGTCTCTAATTGAGAAGACTGCCCCAGGAACAGAAGTCCGTATTGCTAGTCCTGGTGGCATCAGCGCCCCCACGAAATATCTAATTCGAAACCTTGGGTTGGCTATTCCTGAAAAGAAGCCGCTGAACAAAATTGGGGTGGCAGTGCTCGTCGACACCAACAACCTAGGCCAGCTAGGAGCTGAACTTTCGAGAGAAATCATCGAATCCTCCACACCGTTGGTGGTCGTGGATCATCATCACGAACACCCAGAAATGAAAGGGCGCATATCAGTGGAGATCATAGATTCCACGTCATCCTCCACCGCCGAAATTGTTGCGCAGTTGTACGAAATCGCGGGAGTGAGCGTTGAAGAGAAGCTCGCTGAGGCTCTGCTCGCAGCAATTTTTGTCGAGACTCGGTATTTCACCTTAGCAACACAAAGGACTTTTGAAAACGTAGCAAAACTAGCCTCGGCGGGCGCAGACCCGAAGAAGATTCCGATCCTACTAGTTGCCCCGACCACACGTTCTGAGCGAATTGCTAGGTTGAAGGCCGCCCAGCGATTGAAGGTTGAGATAGCCGGTGACTGGTTACTTGTCTCCACGGAAGTTGGTTCCTATCAATCATCAGCTGCCAGAGCCTTACTGCCGCTTGGAGCTGACGTCTCTATGGTTGGCGGCAAGGTGAAGGCGGGAGTCAGGGTCAATTTGCGATCCACTCAAAAGTTCCACCGTAGTACGGGCATACATCTAGCTCGCGATGTGGCGATACCCTTGGGCAAGGAGCTGGGAGGGTCTGGAGGTGGGCATCCAACCGCCGCGGGACTGATGGTCAAAGGAACTGTCGATGAAGCACTGGACACTTGCATTAGGCTGTTGAAGACCCTGACGGATAAGGCCAAGGTCCAGGCCTAAAATATGACCTAAGCCATCTAATCGTTTTAGAGTATCCACCCAAAAGCGAGTAGAAGAATGGACCCGTCTAAAACTCCAAACAGGATCTTGGAAGCGCGAAACCTTGGATTCCAATACGAGGGTGCTGAAGCCCGCGCCCTTCGCGGGGTCAACTTTTGTGTTGAGAGAGGAGAATTCGTACTACTGGCAGGACCAAGCGGTTGCGGCAAGACAACATTGTGCCGATGCCTAAACGGATTGATCCCACACTTCTACCCGGGAGTTCAGGAGGGGGAGATCCTTGTTGATGGTAGTAATGTTACCAGTATGCCAACTAGTGAGGTCTCCCGTAAAGTAGGCTATGTCTTCCAGAACCCCGAGAACCAACTCTTCGCTCTGACCGTAGAGAAGGATGTCGCCTTTGGCCCCGAGAACCTGGGCTTACCAAGGTCAGAGATAAGGGAAAGAGTCGACTGGGCTATGCGAATTACAGGCACTACCGAGCTGAAAAACCTCGCGCCTTATGAATTGTCTGGAGGCCAACAACAGAGGGTGGCGCTTGCCGGCATTTTGGCCATGAAACCATCGGTTGTGGTCATGGATGAACCAACCTCTTTTCTCGACCCAGTTACAGCTGAGGAGGTGATGAAGGCGGTGGCTGATCTCCGATTGGAGCACGGAATTACCGTGATCGTTGTCGAACATAGACTAGATCTAGTTTGTAGGTACGCAGACAGAATCATCGTGATGGACTCGGGAAAGGTGGTGGCAGACGGCAGCGTGCAGGATGTTTTGGATGGGCAATTTGACCAGTTGACCGGGTTGGGGGTTGGGGTGCCAAGGGTCAGTCAGCTGTGGGCTATGCTGAAGCGTGATGGGCTCGTCTCTGGCCAGACGCCTAAGGTCGTCGAGGCGGCCGCGGAAAAGTTGGGAGGGAAGTTGAGTACTTGATACTGGTTGAGGATGTTTCTTTCGAGTATCCGTCTGGCAGGGGAGAAGCCTTGTCTGGAGTCAGCGTCAAATTCGAACCCGGAGAATTTGTTGCCGTCATGGGGGAGAACGGTGCCGGGAAGACTACTCTTGCCAAGCATCTGAACGGTTTGCTGAGGCCAAGTAGTGGTAGGGTCTTGGTCGACGAGGAGGACACGCGCAGGACTAGCGTGGCTCGGTTGGCTAGGAAGGTGGGTTTGGTGTTTCAGAATCCTGATCATCTGTTATTCTCCGAGACCGTTAGGGCGGAGGTGGCATTCGCTCTTCACAATTTAGGCTACGCCGGCAAGACAATCGAGAATCAGGTTGAGAAGACTCTTGGCTCGTTGGATCTCACAAGGTATGCGGATGTTTCTCCGTTCTTGTTGAGCGGTGGAGAGCGAAAACGGGTCGCACTCGCAGCTGTATTGGCATGGGAGCCAGAGTATTTGATCTTGGATGAGCCTACGATTGGGCAGGACTATTTGCAGAAGGAGCGGTTGAGGAATTTCATCGTCCAATTGAACAGTCAGGGCAAGGCTGTCATTATCATTACGCATGACGTCGAGTTTGTCGCCGAGGCCAAGCCTCGGGTTGTATTGTTGTCGAAAGGCCGTGTTGTTGGTGAAGGGCCAGCTGATCGGGTCTTATCAGACGCCGATAAGGTCGCGAGTGCTTCGCTTGTCAAGCCTCAGATTGCAAAACTGTTTGATCAACTATCGAGATTTGGGTTCCCTCGAGACGTGGTGGATGTGCACCGCGCAAAGCAATTGTTGGAAGATCGGTTGAGGGAGGTCAGTGTGCATGTCTAGAACCTTCGTCACTCTGAGGTCCTTGGAGGGCTTCAAGTTCTATGGGCGGAAGACCATCGTCCATAATCTTGATCCTAGGGCCAAAGCACTCTTCATCACAACCGTCTTCGTCGTCTCATTGCTATTCACGAACCTGTACGTCTTACTTGGATTATTGACCGTGCATGTGCCTTTCCTACTCGCCGCCGGCGTACTGAGGAGATGGGTCTATTCGATTCGAGCAGGAGCATTATTGGCCGGAATTATCTTCTTTGCAAATCTCTTGACTGGTTCAGGTGTCTTGCCAGCCCTGGCCTTGACGGTAAGGTTCCTCGTGCTGTTGACCACCTTCAGCCTATTCTTCATGACCACATCACCCGATGACCTCGGCTTGGCCCTAGATCGGGTTGGTCTAGTTAGATGGCTATCGCGTCGCTGGCTTGGCTTCCCTAACGCTTTATCGTTCACATTTACCACCGCAGTACGATTAGTGCCAACTCTTGCTGTAGACGCTCAAACTGTGATTGATGCTCAACGTAGCAGGGGACTGGAGTTGGACAAGGGCAACGTTCTCCGTCGCATTCGGAATTATGTTCCCATCTTGATCCCGTTGCTACTAGTTGCGATCCGGAGAAGCCTTGAGCTAGCTGAAGCTTTAGAGGCAAGGGGCTTCCCTGGACGAGAAGATAGGACGTCATTGTACGAGTTGAGGTTCAAAGCGTCGGATTACCTCCTTGTTCTTGGTTCGAGTACAGTGCTTGCGGTTTCGATGTGGATCTTTGTCATTCACCCAGTACTGCGCTTGCCCTTCTAGGAAGTGGAAGGCGGAAATTCTTTAGGTGTACGTAGACAAGGTCAGATTGTGAGACAGACAATTGCTTGTAATGGCAGACGAGCGGGAGCGGGCTTCAGGGATTCCTGAAGAACTCAAATCTTTAGGCGCAAGGGTCGAGTATCGAGTCCTCGACGTCGCTGACTACCTCACCGGTGAATACTCGGTGGAGAGGAAGTCCGTGCGGGACTTCATAGGCTCTGTCTTCGACGGGAGACTTTTCGACCAAGCTTACAGACTCAGTAAATCCTATGACAATGTTCTGTTGATTGTCGAGGGAGACATTAATCAAAGGCTTGAGGAATTGAAGAACCCACGATGGTTCTGGGGAGGCGTCGCTTCCGCGGTACTAGACTATGAAATGAAGTGCTTTTTCACTCCGGACACGAAACAAACTGCCCAGCTAATTCACACCATTGGCAAAAGAGGGGAGAAGGAGAGGAAGAAGGGAGAACGAGGTGCTCCTCCATTGATTGTTCGAAAACCTAGGTCCGGAGAATTGGATCGTGTCCAGGTCTCGATTGTAAGCGCATTGCCCGGAGTCGGCCCGAAACTTGCGGCGCAGTTGCTCACACATTTCGGCAGTGTTCGACGTGTCTTCCAGGCCTCTGCAACTGAGATGGCTGTAAGAGCAGGCATAGGAAGATCCAGAGCACTAAGCCTGCGAAAGAAGCTGGACGCAGATTATAAGGAGAAAGGGAAACAGGCGCAAGTCAGGCTGAAAGAGGAGGATTAGAGGCTAAACTGGCTCGAAGAGAAGGAAGCTCGCTTCGTGCATACCAAGAAGCTTTCGAGGAGATAATCCGGACCGTCGAGGACTCCCTTAGACACGTGCGACAATCCGAAGTCAATCGCTTTCTCGATCTTCTCGTGGAAGCCGAAAGGCGGAGAATATTGGTCATGGGAGTCGGCCGCAGCGGACTAATCGGTCGAGCCTTTGCAATGCGACTAATGCACCTTGGCTTTGAAGTCTACGTTTTAGGCGAGACAATAACTCCAGCGGTAGGAAAAGGGGACCTCGTCATAGCCATCTCAGGGTCGGGAACGACCAAGCTGGCAGTGACCGCTGCAACCATAGGAAAAGAGGTTGGCGCTACCGTAGTCGCGATCACTTCCTTTCCTAAGAGTGACCTAGGAAGATTAGCGGATCACGTCGTACAGGTAAAAGGACGGACCAAGGTGGCGGAGGAGACCGACTACTTCACTCGGCAGATGACCGGAGTGCATGAACCATTGGCACCGCTCGGCACCATATTCGAAATCGCGTGCACCGTATTCCTCGATAGTTTGATTGTGGAATTGATGTATCGACTTGGAAGGTCTGAGAAGGAACTCATGCGACATCATGCAACCATCGAATAGTCCTTGGAGCCCGTGCTGAATCTGCCTCTGGTCTTGAAAGATTGCGATTGGATAGTCACGCAAGACCCTGAGAGGCGGGTTCTTCACAAAGCATCCATAAAGATTGATGACGGAAAGATCATCGAGATCGGTCAAAACCTAATTTCCTCGAGAAAAGATGAGACGATAGATTGTCACGGAAAAGTGATGATCCCTGGCCTAGTCAACACGCATACTCACTTGGCTATGACATTGCTACGGGGGTATGCGGACGATTTGGAATTGAAAGAATGGCTTGAGCAGAAGATCTGGCCACTGGAGAAACGGTTGACACCTGACATGGTATACTCGGGAGCATTGCTTGGGTGCCTAGAGATGATTCGGACGGGCACCACATGCTTCGTTGACATGTACTTCTTCATGGAGAGAGTTGCGGACACGGTCAAAGAGGCTGGACTGAGAGGCTTGCTCTCGCACGGGATCATAGATCCTCCTAACAAAGCGGACAAGGAGAAGGATCGGAAGAAGACCCTGTCACTATTGCAGTACGTCAAGAGACTGGGCGAGCCAAGAATCAGATTCATCCTCGGACCCCACGCCCCCTACACCTGCGATCAGGACACTCTACTGTGGTCCAAGGAGATCGCCGAGAAAGAAGACACCATAGTCGGAATACACGTCGCGGAAACCCGCGGAGAGCAAGCAAAGTCGGAGGAGAAGAGGAAAGCGCGAGTTGTTGACTACTTGGACAAGATCGGGTTCCTTTCCGAACGAGTTCTTGCGGCTCATGCGGTCTGGTTGACGAAGAGCGAAGTCAAACTGTTAGGAGAGAGAGGTGCTCGGGTCGCTCATTGTCCAGTTTCGAACATGAAGCTGGCAAGCGGTGGGGTAGCCCCTGTCCCGGAGATGTGGAACGCCTCGGTCCCAGTAGGCTTGGGGACGGATGGGCCTGCCAGCAACAATAGCCTAGACATGTTCGAGACGATGAAAATGTGCGCACTGATTCACAAAGCGTACAGGTGGGATCCTACGATCGTGCCTGCTCAGAAGGTACTGGATATGGCGACGATAGATGGCGCGAAGTGTGTGAGGATGGAGAAGATGATTGGTAGCTTGGAACCAGGCAAGATGGCCGATATTGTGCTGCTTGATTTACGAGCCCCAAACATGGTCCCAGTTCACAATGCCGGGACCCTAGTATCTGACCTCGTTTACTCTGCGAACGGGTTCAACGTCGACACAACAATTGTTAACGGCAATGTCTTAATGTTGAATCGGGATTTTCGAACCCTTGATCCTTCTGAAGTGGTTCAGGGGGTTACGAAGTCAATTAAGGATCTTGTCGATCAGTAGTGCCTCTTCAATGATCACGTAGCCACTCTGACCGTCCCAAACCTCGCGAATCTTCTCTATCCTTATTGCACGTTTGAAATTCGGCGCATCCACCACGAATGATTCATACTCGCCACCTTCGCCGGTTAAGTGGATCCCGTACTGGCGCGATAGCCGTTTCAGTTCCTTCCATGCGTTAGCGTCCAAGTGCCGCCCTAGCCATGACCTGTCCAAACCACGAGCCGCAACCCCGGAGATGATTGCATCGAAACGAGCTCGGATAAGGTCGTCAACAATTGTTTCTGGCTTCTTGTGCCATAGTGGGTTGAAGCTTCGCAGGCCGGTGCTGTCGCAGATGTGGTCAAATCGGGTCTTTTGATAATCGCTCGCCACGGCTCCCGTAGCTACACCTTCGATCCCGTAATCTCTTTTCACCAGAGAGAGCGTATTTTGCAGTTCGTTGAGTCCAGATGTTTCTTCTCTAATGAATACTTGATCTATCCCTAGGGCTTTGGATTGCAAGCTAGTGGATTCGATGCCTGGATAGTGGAAAATGAAGGACTCGGGCCGTTTGGGTTGTACAGTAACTAGGACCGGTATCTCCCATCCCTGATGCTGCAGGACCCAGATTGTGTAGGTACTATCTTTCCCACCGCTAAACAGGACGCCGACACGCAAGCTAGAAGCTCCCATTAGGTTAATTCTAGTCTAGACTTTTGTTCGAATTGTTTTTCATACAGCTGTCGAAGTCTCTGAATCGTATCGGCATCCTCTGGGGACTTGTCCTCTCTGAAGCTAGTTATCCTCGCAAACCTCAAGGCGAAGCCGGACTTGTAGCGAGGGCTCTTCTGGACCTCGTTATATGTCACTTCGGCAACTATTGAAGGCTTGACGTAAACGGTCCATTTGTCCTCATGAGTTTTTAATTCCTGCAACCGTTTTGTGATCATATCGAACTCTGCATCAGTCAGGCCCTTGAATGTTTTCCCAATCATTTGGTATTCTCCGGTCTCTTGATCCCGAACGGCGAGATGATAATTGCTGAGCCATCCCACTCTTCTGCCGCTTCCCCACTCTGCTGCGACGATTACGATGTCGAGTTTGTCGTCCCGTTTCAGCTTGAACCATTTCTTGCCTCTCGCGCCAGGGGAGTAGTTGCTAGACAAGGACTTCGCCATCAATCCTTCATGACCTTCTTTGATCGCGAGATCGAAGAACCGTGAGATCTTCTTCTTATCCTGCTCGACTATCCTTGGGGCCAGATAATCCTCACCTACCAAGGAGGCCAAGATCTCCCATCGTTCCGAGTGTCGCTCGTCGATCAACGTTCTTCCGTCCACATAGAGTGCGTCGAAGAGGTAAATCTTCAACGGAATCCTTTCGGTCATAGCTTGTATCTCATGGACGCGGCGAAATCGCCGCATTAGGTCTTGAAAGGGAATTGGTCGACCATTCTTTCCTATTCCGACAACTTCTCCCTCGATGAGATACTCAGATGCGTTGACTTTGGTCTTGGCGAATGCCACAATCTCTCCGATGCTGTCTGTGACGTCTGTTAGTCGCCGGCTGTAGATCCTGACCTTGTCTCCAGACTTGTGAATCTGAATCCTAGCACCGTCGAGCTTGTACTCAAACGCGCTTCCATCGGGGTGCTCCCTGAGGACAGTTTCCAATGTCTCGGCCATTTCAGCGAGCATCGGTTTTACTGGGATGAAGAGATGGATGCCGATCCGTTGCAATTCTTTTGGACCCCCAGTTATAGCGATCTTTGCAATGTCTCCAATGTCACCGTGCAGCATGCTTGCTCTGCGCACCAATTCTTTCGGAGCGCCGGAAGCGAGGCTGATCGCGTCTTGGACTATTCCTTCGACCACACCGATCCTCATCTCTCCAAACATCATCCGTACGAGATATTCAGACTCTACCGGACTCGCTTGGGTGAGGAGTGTCTGGATTAGGCTCAGTTTTCTTACTCTAGACCCGGCTCCGGTTGCCTCCGATACTTTGTCGAACGTTCTGAACACGTCGTGGATTGCTAACGGCGCTTCTGAAAGTCTCGTCTGGCCTAGGTTGCGAGAGGCTTCCGAGATCGTGGCATAGCTGACCTCCAACACCCTTGGGTCTGATTCTGGGAAGGGCTTGCCGACTAGGAAGAGCGTGGCATCGGAGATTTCTGAGGGGTCGACGGATCTGAGGAAGTCAGCGATCAATCGAGTCTTTTCACCGCGCTTAGTTGTCTGTTCGAGATTCTGACATAGCTCCGCCAGTTTCTGGAAAGGTGTTGGAGAACGAGCTGGAAGTGTTACGCTTATGCGAGCCAGGCCCCGAGTTTTGTGTCTGAGTGCTTATGGTAGGACTCAAGCAGATGAGTTGCTGCGTGCTCAACCCTTTCCTTATTGAACCCACGCTCTTCTACGAGAAATTTTACTAGTCCATCGATGTCCGGCTTCGAAAAAATCAATTTGTAGTCTTGGACGGTATTTGGACGGAGGAAGACTTCTCGGATCTCATCAAAGTTACCCGGTAACTTTTCCCTTATCTCTTGAGGGATTTGTTCCATTCGGCCATATTTCCTCACCAGTGCCAATGCCTTCTTCGGTCCAATGCCTTTGATGCCTGGATCAAAGTCTGTACCAATCAATATCGCGAGATCGACAAGCTGCTCTCGCGTAATCCCTAGAATCTGAAGATTCTCTCTAAGGTTAATGATCTCTGGAAGAAGTTTTCTGGTTCGACGCTGGGACGGCAAATACTCTGTCCCGGTTATCGTCAGATACCTGACTAGGATAGGTGCGCCATAGAGTAGTGAGTCGTAATCCTTGCCACCAACAGCCCACACCTCACCCTTAGACGCTATCTGACTCGCCTGTGCCTCAGCATCTTCGGGAGCATCGAGCCATGGAATTCCCATGAGGGTCAAGAGTCTCTTCGCATCCTGAAGCACGTCACCCGTTACTCGACCGGTCATGATCGCCTTCGCCCATGCTGAGGCAGCATCGCCCCGTTTTATCGCGCTCGCATATTCAGCCTCGGCCTTTTCCCGTGCTCTCCTTCGTTCCTCCATTGTTGCTCGCTTCAAAGGATGAAATCTGCCGTCGAAAACGAAGATCAATGTCATCCCGTACTCACCAACCAGCCTTGCAGTCCTTGTCAACAATCCGATCAAGTGAGAAGTAACATGTCCTTGATTGTCGGTGAAGAGGCTGCCATCGTGTTTTCGGATTAGTGCTAAAAACTGGTGTAGCTCGATGTTACCGTCTACTGCGAAGGATTTGTTCTTCAACGCCTTGAGAGTTGTCTGCTCGCGATGAATGATCGGAGTGAGCATCACTCCCAAACAGAATACCTTGTTCATGAAGAGGAAGGGATGCTGTTCATAAGGCCAATTTCGAAAGTCTCATGGGAGCACTCTTATCCGACGCTGTAACGGAACCGACCCCCTCGTGGGTTACGTGCACCAAATCTCCTGTTGACCAACCCTATCGCTCCTCTCCCAATGACGACCTCGAAAGAGCGAGCAGACAGGCTTGGCACAGAAGTATATTCCCGAGCCATAGAGATCTGCTGGCGACTCGACGAACTATGCAAGGTACCGTCCGGATCTGCTAAGGATTTCAAGTGGAGTGATTCAACGGCCCGTATCGCCTATCAGACATTACAGAGGTTGATGATAAAGATCCGGGATGGCCGCCTACACTGGTCGATCGGTCGCGACAAAGAATAGGCCTAAAGTCTTCATGTCGAGATAGCCGTTCCACGAACAGTTGGCTTCCCCGAGACGGGGCTGTTGAAGAAGGTCCAAGAACAAACTCGTGAGTGGAAAAATCGAGAGGCTAATTGCTGGAAGGTGGTGATGGTTCCGAGGGTGTGGGAGGATTGAAGGGCTCGCGTGGGAAAATGTACTCGGAGTCTGACTTGGGCAGAGCTGGGCCCTGATTTCTCTTCTCGTGAGATGTCGAACTGTTCCTTTGACCACGCGGCCTGACCGTTGCTTTTCCGGAACCTTTTGAGGATTTTGAAGAGTGACTTGTTCTTTGGCTTGCAGGACTGGACTTTAGGCTGTGGATTTCCTTCCGGAGGTTCTCGATTTCGTTTCTTACGCGGCTAAGCTCTGTAGTAAGCTCAGTTGCGAGCTTGTTGAATACCCTAGAAAGTTCCTGTAGAGTTTTCTTCGTTCCAGTTGGGATGACTGGCATGATGTGAGACCTTACGCTTCGGGCCCGGTAAGTATGATGTAACTCGGCTTCTTCTGTGATGGTGCCCACCGTTTAGAGCTCAGCATTCTCTTTCTGGAGAGGGTGTAAACCTGCGGCTTGGACGGAATTTTGATTGGCCAAGAAACTTGGGCCACAAGTGGGAAGGTTTGTTGTGACAGAGTTACCTGTCGATCAAAGGAGCGGGTCAGTTCTTCTTGCCGAGGTTATGTCGCTTGATGTATTGCCACAGTCTCTTTGTCATGTCAGAAGGAGTTACCTTCTGGCCTTCCCTGCCGCCGAGAACTGAGGCAAGATTGGAATCGAGCTCGATCCCGTAACCTCCGAAAGAACCTCTTTTACTTGTTGTCGTCACAACTCACCTCCCACTTTTAGGGTGATAACAAGTGACCATGTTCGTGCTGGACTTCTGAAATCTCGATTGTAACTCACACGTGTACAGGTTTGGAACAGTGTGAGAGAAAGATTGCCCGGAAGAAAAGTCGGCTTTCTTGGACTAGTTTGATTGGAAGGTCCGCAACAACCATTGCTGCGGTAGTTCTTCCTGTGTTATCTAGAATCTTCTATGCTTCTGGTAGCAGTCCCTACAGTAGACAGGTCTGCCTTGCGACGGCTTGAAGGGGACTTCCGTCTCCTTGCCGCAATCTGAACAAGTTGCCTTGTACATCTGTCTTGGACTACCATAACCCGAGCCTCTCTGACTCATCGGTCTAACTGCACCTCCTCTCGGCTGGTCGAGAATGGCCTTGGAACTAGGCTATAGACCTTCGTAACTGCCTCGTTGAAACCCGCGTCTGGACGGGGGTCTTACGAGATTCGACACGAATCCGGGATGTTAGCCCGATAATGTGCTGGACTTCCGCTTTGAAAAAACTCATCAAGGCGAACTGGCGTTTGTTCGGGAGCCAGATATGCGAACTAGCGGTATCGCGCTAGAGCGATTGTCCGCACGAGGAACAGAATCTAGAGCCTTGTGCGCTCGTTCCTCCGCATTTCTTACAGACTGGTCCGGAGGCAGCAGCGGCTACTGCGGACGCGGTTGCCTGTTGCTGGTATGCGGGGTAGGAGACTGGCGCCATGCCATATGCTCCGACCGTTAGCGGATTCTGGAACCTGGCAATGTTTTCTCTTATGATCCCGTACGCCTTCTCTGCGGCAGAATTTGGAAGGTCTCCAAGGTGGAGCGGGTCACCGCCGAACCTCAAGACACATTTTACTGAGGATCGTAGCAATCCCTTGTCGAAGATAGCATTCGCAATGTCCGCATACGAGTAATCAGTGTAGTCCTTCTTCATTCCAAGGGCATGGGGATGCCTCAGGATTATTCGCTGATTAGTTAACACGACCGAGTCGACGTTGATCTTAGGATGATAGATCTTTTCTTTGATGAATAGTTGGACCTGCTCGCTTGGCCCAAGAATCTTGCTTATGTCTGAGGGGACCGCTTCCATCGATACCGGCTCTGGACTGTTCTGGGACTCGGAGGATTTGGGCGTTGGAGTACCCTGTTCCCCCCGGAAAAGTGACTGCAAATACTGCCTCTATCCGACTCGACAGTGAATACTGCAGGACACTATCTGGTCTAGTTAGTTTTTCAGTTCGAATCTAAAATTCTTGTATGGTTATTAGGTTCCCGCCGCCTTAAATGGTGCGCAGCTTATGCCAGTATCAAAACCATCCGACGGAATTAGATCAGAGTCGATTCTAGACCTGAATTTCATAAAGCAACGGAGGGAATTCTGATGGCGAAGTTCATGCTTTCAATAGGCAATGAGAGTTACGCGTTGCTCTCGAGCGAGGCTCGAGACCGCGGTATCAAGGTCCAAGAACTGATCCGGGCCGTAATTATTCCTGAATGGGCTCGCGTCAATCTGACAGAGAGAGCCTCGACAGTCACCTCTTTTGCTCCAACTCCGAGTTCCGGAGCTCTTGGCAACGGAGAACTTGCGAATACCACGCCCAGCTTGGCTCGGGTGAAGGCAGGCAATGGTAACGGTCGTGGATCTGAGCGGTATCAGTCACTGTACTTCCGGAATTCCCGCCGCTAACCAGAGCAAGAAGTTTCGTATCGTCGACTGCTAAGCCCCGGTTTTCTTTGAGAAAATTCTAACTTCCCTCTGCAATGATTTCGGCACTGGGTCTGCACGCACATTGGCCAGAGTGCTCAGAATGCCATGTGATCCTCTCCGTTTTGGAGGCCTCTTTGGCATCGGATTGTTTCGGTGCCATTCCTCGTGATTTTCAACTTCGATCCGTCATTCTCCAGCCCACAGATCTGGGTGATAAGCTTGGGTTCTAAATGTGAAGTCTCGGAAATTCCTGTGGACCAAGTGCACTTTACGATCCTTCAAAAGGCACGATCCTCAATGGGGCTCGCGTTGAATTTGGTGCTAGTGGGAACCTTAATGGTCAAAAGAGAAGTAACAACATAGTTTCGATGTGGACCGATAATCCTCCCTTTAGGTTGCGTATGCAGTCCTACGGACCGAACAACATTGGTTTTTGGATAATGGGATTCGGTCTATTGATAATGATGATAGGGATAGCGTTGATAGCTTCCTGGACGGCGAACATTTTCTATCTTGTGACCGGCTGGTTCGTTTTGACGTTAGGGATTGCATGCTTGGCATTGGGCTTGTCCGGCTATGGCCGCTGGGACAGGCCCCCCGTTCCGAAGGTAAGGTGTCGACATTGCTACATGTTGAACTATGAGTCGGCAATTCACTGTCGAAAGTGCGGCTCGAACATGTTCTAGATCCCTCGATTGCAGGAGGTATTCCTCTCTCTATTTTCCATATGTGCTGGGCGTATACCGAGCGGGGCGGGTCCTAGCATCTCGTATCACACATCCGGGTACGCGAATTCTTGGGAAAGCCAGTCATTGGAAATGAGGGACACCTAATGGGCAGAAATGGGAATCCTGAGAAAGAAATGGATACCTCGATTCTTGGACATGGCTAACAGCAGCCGATCTTTGCTTATCCCTCGTCGAAGGTACACTAATGCAAGACGGTTTCGCCGTTCTGATTCATCCTCTTTAATGTCCTGGTTAGCATAATCGAGCAGCTTTGCTATGTCCACATCCTTGAGCAAGAACCTGTGTCCGAAGTGTCACAATCCCATTCGGCTCCCGGAGGAGGATGTGGTCGTTGTGAAGATGAAGACAGGTCTGAAGGGCAGGCAAGAGGATCGCATGGTACACAAAGTCTGTCCTGGTATTGGTGGACCCTCTGGTCAGATGGCGGGACAAGAGTACTGCTCAAGTTGTACACACCCTGCGACAATACACTCTCCGCGGTGCGAGTATTCGGGGTACGGGTACAAGTGTGATTGCAAACAGTTCAAGAAGTGATCTAGCATAGGACGGACGATGTAAGGTCGCCTTTTCTTGTCATCTGAATGAGAACCCGGGAGGGGACCCGGCTCCTCCGAAGAAACTGCGCGCCAAAACATAAAGAAGGTTTCAATCCACTTCACAGCTTGGCAATGATGGCCTCCTCCGAAAGAGATGAGACTCTTGGGCTTGGCAAAAACAGGATCGAAGCTCTCACGGATGGTATCTTTGCAACTGTCATGACAATCCTAGTTCTAAGCCTCACCATTCCAGTGATCACGCAGCCTTCCGGGAATGAACCACCTACACAACAACTGATCGATGAGCTCGGCCAATTGTCCGGCCTACTTCCGGCAGTGCTTACGTACATAATCAGTTTTGTAATCCTTGGCGTTTATTGGGTTGGTCATCACAACCTATTCCATTATGTTCGACGGACTGATCGGATACTTCTCTGGATCAACATAGCCTTCTTGATATCCGTCGGCTTGCTCCCATTCACCACGGCCCTTCTAGGCAGAAACCTGACCG
>Ga0209236_1000152_pt1 | contig 36288 bp, 32 predicted proteins | sample GraSoi013_1_40cm_FD_185819 | JGI IMG/M metagenome (GOLD analysis project Ga0209236, IMG submission 185819) | Grasslands soil microbial communities from the Angelo Coastal Reserve, California, USA - Sample 09_27_2013_1_40cm (SPAdes) (version 2) | ecosystem: Environmental > Terrestrial > Soil >... | reverse complement strand
CGACCGGGTTCATCGCCAGGCCGCGCACCGTGGGCCGCCAGCCCTTCCAGCGGTTGCGGCCGGCCTTGCCGATTCGGACGATCTCGTGCTCGGTGTTGCCGAGCTGGCCGACGGTGGCCTTGCACTCGAGCAGGACCTTGCGCACCTCGGTCGAGGGCATGCGGATCTGCGCGTACTTCCCCTCCTTCGCCATCAGCTGCCCGAACGATCCGGCGGAGCGGATCATCTGGGCGCCGTGCCCCTTCTTCAGCTCGACGTTGTGGATCACGGTGCCGAGGGGGATGGCGTGCAGCGGCAGCGAGTTTCCCGGGCGGATGTCCACCGCCTCGCCCGACTGCAGCACGTCCCCCACGTTCACGCCGACCGGCCAGAGGATGTACCGCTTCTCGCCGTCGGTGTAGTGGAGCAGCGCCAGGCGCGCGGAGCGGTTCGGATCGTACTCGATGGCCGCGACCTTGGCCGAAACGCCGTCCTTGTCGCGCTTCCAATCGATGATCCGCAGCCGCTGCTTGTGGCCGCCGCCGCGGTGCCGCGTGGTCATCCGGCCGTACACGTTGCGGCCGCCGGTGGACTTGAGCGGGGCGGTGAGCGACTTCTCCGGGTAGTCCTTGGTGATCTCCGAGAAGTCGGGCGACGTCGTCAGGCGGCGTCCGGGGCTGGTCGGCTTGTAGGTCTTGAGCGCCATCGCTTACTTCCCCTCGAAGAGCTGGATCGCGTCGCCTTCCTTCAGCGTCACGATCGCCTTCTTCCAGTTGGGCCTCCGGCCTTCGGAGCGGCCGATGCGGCGGAACTTGCCGCGCACGATGGAGGTCTTCACGTCCAGGACCTTCACTTTGAAGAGCTGCTCGACGGCCTGCTTCACCTCGGTCTTGTTGGCCTTCAGGTCGATCTCGAAGGCGAACTTGTTCTCCCGGTCGCGCATGCGATCGAGCTTCTCGGTGTCGAGCGGGCGCTTGATGATCTCGAAGCGGTTCACGCCAGCACCCCCGAAAGCGCCGCCGCCGCGTCCTTGGTCAGGAGCAGCGTCTGGTGGCGCAGGATGTCGTAGACGTTCGCGCCCTCGACGGGCAGGAACTGGTACTTGCGCGCATTGCGCACGGACTTGAACAGGTTCTGGTTGTCCTTCAGCCCGAGCACCAGGGCGCTCTCGATGCCGAGCTTCGCGAAGGCGTTGACCGCCTCCTTCGTCGACGGCTTCGCCGGCGCCCAGGCGTCCACCACCACCAGCGCCTTGTCCTGGTTGCGCTTGCTGATCGCCGCCCGCAGCGCCGCCTTCCGCACCTTCTTGGGCACGTGGTACTCGTGGTCGCGCGGCTTGGGCCCCATGGCCTTGCCGCCGCCCACCCACTGGCTGGCGCGGATGCTGCCTTGGCGCGCGCGTCCGGTGCCCTTCTGCTTGTAGGGTTTCTTGCCGCCGCCCGAGACCAGCGTGCGGTTCTTCACCGACTGCGTTCCCGCGCGCCGCGAGGCGAGCTGCGCCTTGACCACCTCGTAGAAGAGGTGCTCGTCGACGGGCGCGTTCACGATGTCGTCGGGAAGATCGATGGTTCCGACCTTCTGCTTCTCGAGGTTGATGACGTCCAGGGTCGCCATGGTCAGCTCTTGATCTCGACGTCGACGCCGGCGCTCAGATCGAGCTTCATCAGGGCGTCGAGCGTCTGCTGGGTGGGTTCGAGGATGTCGAGGAGCCGCTTGTGCGTGCGGATCTCGAACTGCTCACGGGACTTCTTGTCCACGTGCGGGGAGCGCAACACGGTGAACTTGTTGATCCGCGTGGGCAGCGGGATCGGTCCCACCACCTTCGCGCCCGTGCGCTTCGCCGTCTCGACGATCTCGCCGGCCGACTGATCGAGCAGCTTGTAGTCATACGCCTTCAGCCGGATCCGGATCTTCTGGGTCGCCATCGATACCTCTTCTCAAAGACCGAAACAGCGCCGGGCCCCCGGTTTCCGCCGGAGGCCCGGCCACTTCGATTCCTTATGCGATCACCGCCGTCACCACGCCGGCGCCGACGGTGCGGCCGCCCTCGCGGATGGCGAAGCGCACTTCCTTGTCCATTGCGATCGGCATCATCAGCTCGACTTCCATCTCGATGTTGTCGCCCGGCATGACCATCTCCACTCCGGTGGGGAGCTTGACGGTCCCGGTGACGTCCGTGGTGCGGAAGTAGAACTGCGGCTTGTAGCCGTTCAGGAACGGCGTGTGCCGCCCGCCCTCGTCCTTGGTGAGCACGTAGACGTTCGCCTTGAACTTGGTGTGCGGCGTCACCGAGCCCGGCTTGGAGAGCACCTGGCCGCGCTCGATCTCCTCGCGCTTGATGCCGCGGAGCAGGCAGCCCACGTTGTCGCCGGCCAGGCCCTCGTCGAGCAGCTTGCGGAACGACTCGACTCCGGTCACCACCGTCTTGGTGGTGGGCCGCAGCCCGACGATCTCCACTTCCTCGCCCACCTTGATCTTGCCGCGCTCGATGCGGCCGGTGGCGACGGTGCCGCGGCCGGCGATGGAGAACACGTCCTCCACCGGCATGAGGAACGGCTTGTCGGTCTCGCGCACCGGCTCGGGGATGTAGGTGTCCATCGCGTCCATCAGCTTGATGATGGAGCCGGCGCCCTGCTCGCCCTTGTCGCCCTGGAGGGCCTTGATTGCGGCCCCCCGGATGATGGGCGTCTCGTCCCCAGGGAACTTGTACTGCTTGAGCAGGTCGCGGATCTCCATCTCGACCAGGTCGAGCAGCTCGGGGTCGTCCACCAGGTCGACCTTGTTGAGGTACACGACGATGCGCTGCACGTTCACCTGCGAGGCGAGGAGCACGTGCTCGCGGGTCTGCGGCATGGGCCCGTCCACCGCGGAGACCACCAGGATGGCGCCGTCCATCTGCGCCGCGCCGGTGATCATGTTCTTCACGTAGTCGGCGTGGCCCGGGCAGTCCACGTGCGCATAGTGTCGCTTCTTCGACTCGTACTCGACGTGCGAGGTCGCGATGGTGAGGATCTTGGTCGCATCGCGGCGGCCCTGGGCGGCCGAGGCCTTGGCCACTTCATCGTACGAGACGAACTTCGACCAGCCGTTGTCCGCGGACACCTTGGTCAGCGCTGCGGTCAGCGTGGTCTTGCCGTGGTCGACGTGGCCGATGGTCCCGACGTTGACGTGCGGCTTCTTTCTCTCGAACTTCTCCTTGGCCATGGGTCCTGCTCCTCGCTCTCGCCTGCCGTGAAGTGTTGCCTGTGCTCTCTAGAGGGGGCGGGTTTTTACGCCAGACCCCCGAACTTTGCAATCAGCGCCTGACCAGGGTCTCCGCAATGTGGCCCGGGACCGGCGCATAGTGATGGAACTGCATGGTGTAGATGGCGCGCCCCTCGGTCGCGGAACGCAGCGACGTCGAGTAGCCGAACATCTCCGCCAATGGAACGTGTGCGGTGACCACCTGCATTCCCGCGCGCGGTTCCATGTGGAGGATCTTGCCGCGGCGGGCGGAGAGGTCCCCGATCACGTTTCCCATGAACGGCTCCGGCATCACCACCTCCGTCGCCATGATCGGTTCGAGCAGGATGGGCCCTGCCCTACGGGCGCCGTCCTTGAAGCCGATGGAGCCGGCGATCTTGAACGCCATCTCGTTCGAGTCCACCTCGTGGTAGCTACCGTCGAACAGCTCCGTCTCGACGTCGACCATGGGGTAGCCCGCGAGCACGCCGCCCTGCGCCGCCTCCACTACGCCTTTCCCGACGGCAGGGATGTACTCCTTCGGGATCACTCCGCCCTGGATCTTGTTGACGAAGCGGAAACCGCCGGCGGGCGGCAGCGGACGCAGGCGCAGCCAGACATGGCCGTACTGCCCGCGACCCCCGCTCTGGCGGATGTACTTCCCTTCCGATTCGACCTCGCGGGTGATGGTCTCGCGGTAGGCGACCTGCGGCTTGCCCACGTTCGCGTCCACCTTGTACTCGCGGCGCATCCGGTCGACGATGATGTCGAGGTGCAGCTCGCCCATGCCCGAGATCACGGTCTGCCCCGTCTCCTCGTCGGTGCGCATGCGGAACGAGGGGTCCTCGACCGCCAGGCGCTGCAGCGCCAGGATCATCTTCTCCTGATCGGCGGTGCTCTTCGGCTCCACCGCGATGTGCATGACCGGCTCGGGGAACTCCATCCGCTCGAGCACGATGGGGTGCTCCATGTCGCAGAGGGTGTCTCCGGTCGTGGCGCCCTTTAGCCCCACGACGGCGCCGATGTCGCCCGCGAGGATCTCGTCGATCTCCTCCCGCTTGTTGGCGTGCATCCGCAAGAGGCGCCCGATGCGCTCGCGCTTGCCCTTGGCGGTGTTCAGCACCGCGGTGCCGGACTTCAGCGTCCCGCTGTAGTTGCGCACGAAGGTCAGCTGGCCCACGAACGGGTCGGCCATGATCTTGAAGGCGAGTCCGGCGAAGGGCGCTTTGTCGTCGGTCGGCCGGATCGCGTCCTTGCCGTCCGGCGTCTTCCCGTGCACCGGCGGAATGTCGATGGGGCTCGGCAGATAGTCGACGACGGCATCGAGCAGCCGCTGCACGCCCTTGTTCTTGAAGGCGCTTCCGCAGATCGCCGGGAAGATCTTCATCCCCACCGTGCCCTTGCGGATGGCCCTGCGCAGCAGGGCCGGCGGGACGTCGGTGTGATCCAGATAGGCGTGGAGCGCCTCGTCGTCGTACTCGGAGGCATCCTCGAGAAGCTTGCCGCGGTACTCGCCGGCCAGCGCCTTGTGCTCGGCGGGGATCTCGGAGATGACGACGCGCTCGCCCTTCTCGCCCTCGAAGCGCACCGCCTTCATCTCCACCAGATCGATGACCCCTTCGAACTTCTCTTCGGCGCCCATCGGCACCTGGATGCAGACGGGCTTCGCCAGCAGGCGTTCGACGATGGTGCGGACCGACATGAAGAAGTCGGCGCCCACGCGGTCCATCTTGTTGATGAAGCAGATGCGCGGGACCTTGTACTTGTCCGCCTGTCGCCAGACCGTCTCGCTCTGCGGCTCGACGCCGTTGACCGCGTCGAACACCGCGCAGGCGCCGTCGAGCACGCGCAGGGAGCGCTCGACCTCGATGGTGAAATCGACGTGCCCCGGCGTATCGATGATGTTGATCTGATGGTCGCGCCAGAAGCAGGTGGTGGCGGCGGCGGTGATGGTGATGCCCCGCTCCTGCTCCTGCTCCATCCAGTCCATCACGGCGGTGCCTTCGTGGACCTCGCCGATCTTGTAGCTGACGCCGGTGTAGAAGAGGATCCGCTCGGTCGTGGTGGTCTTGCCCGCGTCGATATGCGCCATGATGCCGATGTTGCGGCAGCGCTCGAGCGGGAAGGTGCGGGCCACGGCAAAATACCTCGTCAATGCGAGCGCTTGCGCGCCTGGGGACCGGATGAACGAATGCCTGGGAAAGAACGGGCTTTCTTGGGCGGGACGCGGGCTTTTACACGCGGCGGGACGCTGCGTCAACCTTATTGACCAGACCGGCGACCAGTCGGGCTTGGGGCAGGTCGCCCCCTGGCGTTGGGTAAGGGCCAGGCGCCCGAAGGTAACGTTCCGCACTCGTCCTTCGACGAGTGCGGTGCCTTACCACCTGTAGTGGGCGAACGCCTTGTTGGCCTCCGCCATCTTGTGCGTGTCCTCGCGCTTCTTCACTGCGTTGCCGCGGTTGTTCGCGGCGTCCATCAGCTCTGCGGCGAGCTTCTGGTCCATGGTCTTCTCGCCGCGTTCCTTGGCGTACTCGATCAACCAGCGCATGGCGAGGGCGACCCGGCGCTCCTGGCGCACTTCCACCGGCACCTGGTAGGTGGCGCCTCCGACCCGCCGGCTCTTGACCTCGAGGACCGGCTTCACGTTGTCGAGCGCCTTCTTGAAGGTCTTCAACGGATCGTCGTTGGTGCGCTGCTGCACCAGGTCGAGCGCCCGGTAGGCGACGCGCTCGGCGACCGCCTTCTCTCCCTTGCGCATCATGTCGTTGATGAACTTGGCGAGCAGGCGGTCCTGGAACTTCGGGTCGGGCAGGATCCTGCGCTTGGCGACTTCGCGACGACGAGGCATGGTTTAGATGTTTCTCCTCAAGACGGGCGCTTTGCGCCGTATTTGCTGCGGCCCTGCTTGCGGCCGGTCACGCCGACCGAGTCCAGCGTTCCGCGGATGATGTGGTAGCGCACGCCCGGCAGGTCCTTGACGCGGCCGCCCCGGATCATCACTACCGAGTGCTCTTGCAGATTGTGGCCGACGCCGGGGATGTAGCTCGTCACCTCCATCCCGTTGGTCAGCCGCACGCGCGCGACCTTGCGCAGCGCCGAGTTCGGCTTCTTGGGAGTGGTGGTGTAGACGCGGGTGCACACCCCGCGCTTTTGCGGGCAGCGGGTCATCGCGGGCGCCTTCCCCTTGTAGATGACCTTCTCGCGGCCTTTGCGAATGAGCTGGCTGATCGTCGGCATCAGTGCCTTTCAAAACGACGCCGCACACCGGGACTGCCGGCGGCGGCAGGAAAAACAAGGTCTTGTCCCCGAAAAGAGGCGCGCATCATACTGAGGAAGCTCTCGCTGTCAAGCGACGGTGACGCCCATTCTCTTGGCTGGTTCCCCGCTGTCGGGCATTGTGGACGCCGGTGCGCGAGAGAAACCGCATGACGCTGCTCGACTGCGTCGGGATCGGCATCAACGGCATCATCGGCACCGGCATCTTCCTCCTGCCTGCGAGGGTTTTTCGCGACGCGGGTGCACTCTCCTGGGCGGCCTGGCTGGCGATCGGCGCTGTCTGCCTGCTGGTCGGGCTCTGCTTCTGCGAGACCTCGGGCCGGTCCGAGCGGAACGGCGGCCCTTATCTCTATGCGCGCGACGCGTTCGGCCGCTGGGTCGGCGTCGGCGTAGGCTGGATGGCGCTCGCGTCGAATTTCTTCGCTTATGGAGCCGTGGCCCGCGCGTTCGGGCGCAACCTCTCGTTCCTGGTGCCTCCGCTCAACCGTTCCGGACCGCAGATCGCGCTGGCCATCGCGCTGATCGGCGGCCTCGCGGCCCTGAATTATCGCGGGATCCGCCCGGGAGCTCTCACCAGCGATGTCTTCAGCGGCGCCAAGCTGATCCCCATCCTGCTCTTCGTCGGTCTGGGGCTCCTCTTCGTCGACTGGCACCGGCTGGCGCTTCCAGCCCCCGCCGGAAAGAGCACGGTCGAGGCCCTCAAGCTGGGCGGGTTCGCGGCGCTCTTCGCCTGCACCGGCTTCGAGTACGTGCCGGTCGCCGCCGGCGAGACGGAGAATCCCCGCCGCAACGTCCCCCTCGCGCTGATCTTCGCGCTGCTCGGGTCAATGCTGCTGTACGTGCTGGTTCAGATCGTCTTCATGGGTACGCATCCCGACCCCGGCGCGGCGGACAAGCCGCTGGCGGAAGCCGCGGCCGCGTTCGCAGGTCCGTGGGCTGGGGGATTTGTCGCAGTGGGTTCGGTGATCTCGTCGTTCGGTTATCTCACCGCCGTCGCGCTGGTGACTCCACGCTATCTCTCTGCCCTCAGCGAGAACGGCGAGCTGCCGCCTCTGTTCGCGCGCACCCACCCCCGTTTCGGCACGCCGTCCGTGGCGATCGGCCTGTGCGCCCTCGTCTGCGCCGGCCTCGCCGTATTCGCCGACTTCGATCGCCTCGCCGACCTGAACAACGCCGCCGTATTCGCCCAGTACGTGCCCACCTGCCTGGCGGTGCCGGTGTTGCGTCGCACGAAGGGAGCGAGCGCATTCCACCTGCCGTTGGGCCCGACGATCCCCGTCCTGGCGACGCTCGGATGCATCCTCTTCCTCAACGGGATCAAGCGCGCCGACGCCGTCTTCTCCGTCGCCACCCTGGCCGTCGGGCTCGTCCTTCACGCCGTCTGGCGCGTGTTCGGACGGCGCCCGGTCCTGGGGACCGGATAGTTGGCCCTCGTCGTCGCGATCCTGCTCGCCGCTGCGTCGGAAGAAGCGAACCTTTCCCTGCTGCGCCCCGCGAGCGGGAGCGACGGCCTCCTCGGCGTCGAGGGAGCGCGGCCGCCGACTGACCCGCACGAGGTGCTGCAGCTGCAGATTGGATTCGACGCGCAGTACAAGCCGGTGCGGCTGGGCCCGGGAGCGCGCATCGAGTCGAGGCTCGCGGGCTGGGCGCAGCTCTCGGCGCGCCTGAACGATCTGGTCTCCATCTTCGCCCAGCTCCCGGTGATGCTGCAGCAAACCGGCGATCTGTCGGCGCTCGGCGCGCCGGACCCCGCGTTCGGGTTCAACGTCGGGGACATCCGCGTGGGCGCTCGCCACGCCTTTCTCCGCGGGCCGATCGATCTCGCAGGGCAGATCGCCCTCGAGCTGGCCAGCGGCCACCACCAATCGCTCACCGGAGATCAGCGGATGGGCGGCGAGGCGCTGCTCTCAGCGGCGCGCCGCCGCGGGGATTGGGAGCTGATCGGCAACGCGTTCGTGCGCTTCCGCCCTCCGCGCGACGTCGGACCCGTCGGGCTCGGCAACGAGATCGGCGTGCGCGGCGGCGCCGCGTGGTGGCTATCGACCCGCTCGCGCGCCTATGCGGAGCTGGAGCTGCAGACTTCCCTGCGCGACTTCGCCCAGCAGTCGTTCCCGATCGAGTGGCGCCTGGGCTCGACCCTCTGCGCGACGTCCGCGATCGCGCTGGACGTTGCCGCAGGCACGCGGCTCGACGACGGACTCGGCGCCCCCTCGCTGCGCGGGGTGTTGGCGCTCCGCTACACGCCGTCGCTGTGCTCGCCGCCGAAACGGGACACGGGGACGGAGCCGGGGCTGAAAGAACTGGTCGCGCGGATCGCGAAGGAACGCGCCGAGCGCGAAAAGGCGGAACAGGAGAAGCGCATTCCCGGGCTGCTCGAGCCCTCGGAGACCGCCGCCCGCGAGGCGCTGATCCGCTCCGAGGCCGCCGACCTGCTCCCCGCCTCCGAAGGGGAGGCGGCGTCGCGCGCCACCATCTATGGCGAGGAACAGTCTCGCGACTCCGACGGCGACGGGGTCCCGGACGCCATCGACAACTGCCCGCACCAGAAAGGACCCGCCGACAACGCGGGCTGCCCGCGGGCCGAGAAGCAGATCGTGGCGCTGCGCGAGACCCGCCTCGACATCCTCGACAAAGTCTACTTCGCGCCCGGCAAGGCGGCGATCCAGTCGCGTTCCACGCGGCTGCTCAACCAGATTGCCCGGGTCCTGAAATCGCATCCCGAGGTGGTGCGCGTCGAGGTGCAGGGGCACACCGACAGCAACGGAGGGACGGCGATGAACATGACGCTGTCCCAGGCGCGCGCCGAAGCGGTGGTCGGCGCCCTGATCCGGCGCGGCGTCTCCGCGGACCGGATGGTGGCGCGCGGGTTCGGACCGACCCAACCGATCGCGACGAACGCAACCCGCCAGGGCCGCGAAAAGAATCGCCGGGTGGAGTTCCGCGTGGCGCAGCGCAGAACGGCAGGGGAAGTGATCGACATCGCGCCCTAGAACTTCAGCGCGACAACGTGTGCTTGATCCACTCCCGCCCGCGCGCTCCTCGCTCGGTCTCCGCCGGCAACCTCGAGTAGATCGCATTCAGCAGCTGATTCCTCGCCCGCCGAGCCGCCACCTTCGCGCGCAGCGCCCGGTCGGTGGAGACCGCGTGCTGGTAGATCTCCGTGAGAAGCAGGCCATAGGGCTCGAATGCGCTGGTGATCATCGGCGAGATTCTCCGGTGGGCTGTTCGGTCTACGTCAACTGCAATGCGCATGCCCTGCGGCAGACCGCCGCGGTAGGGACGGAACACCGAGGGAAGTCGCGGGCGAAGGGGCTGCGACGCCTGAGGATGGTGGGGCACGAGGATGTCGGGGGAGTAGACGCGCGGCAACAAATTCGTGGCGTCGAAGACAACGAGGGGGACACCATGCGGATGGTGTCCCCCTCCTTCTAGAGCCTACTCCTCTGCCGCCGCCATGGCCGGCGGAGCGGCCGTCTCCGCTCCCGACGCGATCGCCAGCGCCTCCTCGGCGGCCTCCACCTCGTCGACCGGCGTCTCCACCTCGATATCGAGGTGCTTGTAGGCCGTGAGCCCGGTGCCCGCCGGGATGAGCCGGCCCATGATCACGTTCTCCTTCAGGCCGCGCAGGTAGTCGACCCGCCCGGAGATCGCCGCCTCGGTGAGCACCTTGGTGGTCTCCTGGAACGAGGAGGCGGAGATGAACGACTCCGTCGAGAGCGATGCCTTGGTGATGCCGAGCAGCAGCGGCTCGCCTACCGCCGGCTTGCCTTCCGCGGCCGTCACTCGCGCATTCTCGTCGTCGAACATCTGCTTCTCCACCTGCTCGTCGACGAGGAAGTTGGTGTCGCCCACCTCCTGGACGCGCACGCGGCGCAGCATCTGCCGGACGATGGTCTCGATGTGCTTGTCGTTGATCTTCACGCCCTGGAGCCGGTAGACCTCCTGCACCTCGTCCACCATGTAGCGCGCCAGCTCCTTCTCGCCGAGCACCTTGAGGATGTCGTGCGGGTTGGCGGCCCCGTCCATGAGCGGATCTCCGGCCTTCACCCGGTCGCCGGCGTGCACGTTGATGTGCTTGCCCTTGGCGATCAGGTACTCCTTCGCCAGGTCGGTGCGCAGCTTGCCGTCGATCTCCGGCGTGACCACCACCTTGCGCTTGCCCTTGGTGTCCTTCCCGAAGCTGACCACGCCCTCGATCTCGCTGATGACGGCGTGCTCCTTCGGCTTGCGGGCCTCGAACAGCTCGGCCACGCGGGGCAGACCCCCGGTGATGTCCTTGGTCTTGGTCGTCTCCCGCGGGATGCGGGCGATCACCTCGCCGGCCTCGATGGAATCGCCGTCGTTCACCGTGATGTTGGCGCCCACCGGCAGGTTGTAGCGGGCGGGGGTCTCGGACCCGGGCAGGTTCTTCGCATTGCCCTTCTCGTCCTCGATGCTGATGCGCGGCTGCGCCTCGGCGTCGCGGCTCTCGATGATCGACTTGCGGGAGAGGCCGGTGACCTCGTCGAGCTGCTCGTTCATGGTCACGCCCTCGATGATGTCCGAGAAGCGGACGGTGCCGGCCACCTCGGCGACGATGGGCGTCGCGAACGGGTCCCACTCCGCGAGCTGGGTGCCGATCTCGACTTTCTGGCCTTCCTTCACGTTCAGCTTGGCGCCGTAGATGACGTTGTAGCGCTCGCGCTCGCGGCCGTTCTCATCGGCGATCACCAGCTCGCCGTTGCGGTTCATGACGACGGTCGAGCCGTCCTTGCGCTTGACCGTCTTCAGCGCGTGGAAGTGCACCACGCCCGCGTGCCGGTTCTCGATGGTGGACGCTTCCGCGCGCCGGGTGGCGGCGCCGCCGATGTGGAAGGTGCGCATGGTGAGCTGCGTACCCGGCTCGCCGATCGACTGCGCGGCGATCACGCCCACCGCCTCTCCGATGTTCACCTTCCGGCCGCGCGCCAGGTCGCGGCCGTAGCACTCGACGCAGATGCCGCGCCGGGCCTGGCAGGTGAGCACCGAGCGGATCTTCACCTTCTCCAGGCCGGCTTCCTCGATCTCACGGACCTTGTTCTCGTCGATCTCCTCGTTGGCCTTGAGGATGATCTCGTGGGTGAAGGGGTCTTCGACGTCGTCCAGGGCCACGCGGCCGAGGATGCGCTCGCCCATCGGCTCGATGATCTCGCCGCCCTCCACCAGGGCGCCGAGCGCGATGCCGTCCATGGTCCCGCAGTCGTACTCGGTGATGATCGCGTCCTGCGCCACGTCCACCAGGCGGCGGGTGAGATAGCCGGAGTTGGCCGTCTTCAGCGCCGTGTCGGCGAGACCCTTGCGGGCTCCGTGCGTGGAGATGAAGTACTGCAGGACGGTCAGGCCCTCGCGGAAGTTCGCCGTGATGGGGGTCTCGATGATCTCGCCGGACGGCTTCGCCATCAGGCCGCGCATGCCCGCCAGCTGGCGGATCTGCTGCGCGGAGCCGCGGGCGCCGGAGTCGGCCATGATGAAGATCGGGTTGAAGCTCGGCTGCTTCTTCTCCTTGCCGTCCCTCTTCACCGACTCCGTGCCGATCTCGCCCATCATCTCGCCGGCCACCTGCTCGGTGACCTGCGCCCAGATGTCGATCACCTTGTTGTACCGCTCGCCGTCGGTGATCAGTCCCTCGAGGTACTGGTTCTCGATCTCGGCCACTTCCTTCTGCGCGCTCTCCAGCATCTCCTGCTTCTTGGCAGGGATCACCATGTCCTTGATGGCGATGGAGATGCCCGCCTTGGTGGCGTAGCCGTACCCGAGGCTGCGCAGCCGGTCGGCAAGGAGCACCGTCTCCTTCTCTCCGCAGAGGCGGTAGCAGATGTCGATCAGGTTCCCCAGCGTCTTCTTGTCCATCACCTTGTTGATGGTGCTGAACGGGATCTTCTTGGGGAGGATGTCGCTCAGGAGCACGCGGCCGACGGTGGTCTCGACGCGCGCACGGCCGGTCGTGTTGCCCTCGGCGTCGTACTGCTCCATCCGGCAGGTGATCTTCGCCTGGAGATCCACCTCATGGTGGTCGTAGGCCGACCGCACCTCGGCGGGTGAGGCGAATACCCGGCCCTCGCCGTGCGCCAGCACCCGCTCGCGGGTCAGGTAGTAGAGCCCGAGCACGATGTCCTGGGTGGGCACGATGATCGGCTTGCCGTGGGCGGGGCTGAGGATGTTGTTGGTGCTCATCATCAGCACGCGCGCTTCCATCTGCGCCTCGATGGAGAGCGGCACGTGCACCGCCATCTGGTCGCCGTCGAAGTCCGCGTTGAAGGCCGAGCACACCAGCGGGTGCAGCTGGATGGCCTTGCCTTCGATCAGCACCGGCTCGAAGGCCTGGATGCCGAGGCGGTGCAGCGTCGGAGCGCGGTTCAAGAGGACCGGGTGCTCGCGGATCACTTCCTCGAGGATGTCCCAGACCTCGGGGCGCTCCTTCTCCACCATCTTCTTCGCGCTCTTGATGGTGGTGACGTGCCCGCGCTCCTCGAGCTTGTTGTAGATGAACGGCTTGAACAGCTCGAGAGCCATGATCTTCGGCAGTCCGCACTGGTGCAGCTTCAGCTCGGGGCCCACCACGATGACCGATCGGCCCGAGTAGTCGACGCGCTTGCCGAGCAGGTTCTGGCGGAACCGTCCCTGCTTGCCCTTCAGCATGTCGCTGAGGGACTTCAGCGGCCGCTTGTTGGGGCCAGTGATGGTCTTGCCGCGGCGGCCGTTGTCGAACAGCGCGTCCACCGCCTCCTGCAGCATGCGCTTCTCGTTCCGGATGATGATGTCCGGAGCGTTCAATTCCTGAAGGCGCTTCAGGCGGTTGTTCCGGTTGATCACGCGCCGGTAGAGATCGTTGAGGTCCGAGGTGGCGAAGCGACCGCCGTCGAGGGGAACCAGCGGGCGCAGATCCGGCGGGATCACCGGGATCACGTCCAGCATCATCCACTCCGGCCGGTTTCCGCTCTCGAGGAACGAGTCGACCACCTTCAGGCGCTTCGCCAGCTTCTTGCGCTTGGCGTCGCTGGTCGCCTCCTTCATCTCCTTGCGGAGCTGGTCGGAGAGCTGGTTGATGTCGATCTGCTTGAGCAGCTGGACCACCGCCTCGCCGCCCATCCCGGCGGTGAAGGCGTCCTCACCGAGCTCTTCCAGGGCCTTGTGGTACTTGTCCTCGGAGAGGAGCTCGCCGCGCACGAAGGGCGACTCCTTCGGGTCCACCACCACGTAGCTCTCGCAGTAGAGGACCTTCTCCAGGTCCTTGAGCGTGATGTCGAGCAGGTTGCCGATGCGCGAGGGGAGGCTCTTCAGGAACCAGATGTGCGCGACCGGCGTGGCCAGGTTGATGTGGCCGAGCCGCTCACGCCGCACCTTGGACTGGATCACCTCGACGCCGCACTTCTCGCAGACCACGCCGCGGTGCTTCATGCGCTTGTACTTGCCGCAGTTGCACTCGTAGTCCTTCACCGGCCCGAAGATCTTCGCGCAGAAGAGCCCGTCCCGCTCCGGCTTGAAGGTGCGATAGTTGATCGTCTCCGGCTTCTTCACCTCGCCGTGCGACCACTGGCGGATCTTCTCCGGCGACGCCAGCGAGATGCGGATGGCGTTGAAGGAGAGCGGATCCTTGGGCTTCTCGAAGAAATTGAAGATGTCCTTCACGTTTTCCCCTTGAAATGACTTAAGCGGCAGCGGTCCCGGGCTTCTTCGGCTCAGCGGCCACCGCGGCCGGAGCGTTCTCCATCAGCTCGACGTCGAGGCCGAGCGACTGGAGCTCCTTGATCAGCACGTTGAACGACTCGGGGAGCCCCGACTCGAGCGAGTACTCGCCCTTGACGATGCTCTCGTACATCCGGGTGCGGCCCACCACGTCGTCCGACTTCACGGTGAGGAACTCCTGCAGCGAGTACGCCGCGCCGTAGGCCTCCATCGCCCAGACTTCCATCTCTCCCAGGCGCTGCCCGCCGAACTGCGCCTTGCCGCCCAGCGGCTGCTGGGTGACCAGCGAGTACGGCCCGATGCTGCGGGCGTGGATCTTCTCGTCCACCAGGTGGTGCAGCTTCAGCATGTACATGATGCCGACCGTGACGTCCTGGTCGAACGCCTCGCCCGTGCGCCCGTCGAAGAGGATCATCTGTCCCGTCTTCGGCAGGTTCGCGTGCTCGAGCTGCGAGAGGATCTCCGTCTCGCGGGCGCCGTCGAAGACTGGAGAGGCAAAGTGCACGCCTGCCCGCAGCTTCTGCGCCAGCTTGAAGATCTCCTTCTCCGGCAACCCGTCCAGCAGATCGGACAGCTCCTTCGTGTCGTAGATCTTCTTCAGATCCTTGCGGATGGCGTCGGCGCTCCACTTCTCGTCGATCATCGTCTGGATCTGCTCGCCCAGCCCGCGCGCGGCCCAGCCGAGATGGGTCTCGAGGATCTGGCCGATGTTCATGCGGCTCGGCACGCCGAGCGGGTTGAGCACCAGGTCGACCGGCCGGCCGTCTTCGAGATACGGCATGTCCTCGGCCGCGAGCACGCGCGAGACCACGCCCTTGTTGCCGTGGCGTCCGGCCATCTTGTCGCCCACCGCCAGCTTGCGCTTGATGGCCACGTAGACCTTGACCATCTTGATCACGCCCGGCGGCAGCTCGTCGCCCTTCTTCAGGCGGCTGATCTTCTCCCCGAAGACGAGCTTCACCAGCTCCTTCTGCTCGTTGAAGTTCTCCAGGATCTTGGCGACCTTCTCCTCCGGCCCGCCCACCGCGATCTCCGGCCAGTACTTCTCCGGGATCTCGTCGAGCAGTGTGTCGGAGATCTGCTGCCCCTTGTTCAGCAGCACGTGGCCCTTGTCGTCGACGAGCTTCGCGGTGGTCTCCTTGCCGTGGAGCAGCCGCTTGATCCGCTTGTAGGACGAGTCCTTGAGGATCTTGATCTCGTCGTTCTGGTCCTTGAGGAGCTTCGCCTCCTCCTGGTTCTCGATGTCCTTGGCCCGCTCGTCCTTGTCCACGCCCTTGCGGCTGAAGACCTTGGCGTTGATCACAGTGCCGGTCACCCCGGGCGGGACCCGCAGCGAGCTGTCGCGCACGTCGCCGGCCTTCTCGCCGAAGATGGCGCGTAGGAGCTTCTCCTCGGGAGAGAGCTGCGTCTCGCCCTTGGGCGTGATCTTGCCCACCAGGATGGAGCCCGGACCCACCTCGGCGCCGATGCGGATGATGCCGGAATCGTCCAGATCCTTCAGGGCCTCCTCCCCGACGTTGGGGATGTCCCGGGTGATCTCCTCCTTCCCCAGCTTGGTGTCGCGCGCGATGCACTCGAACTCCTCGATGTGGATCGAGGTGAACACGTCATCGCGCAGGATGCGCTCGCTGACCAGGATGGAGTCCTCGAAGTTGTACCCCTGCCAGGGCATGAAAGCGACGATCACGTTCTGGCCCAGCGCGAGCTCGCCGGTCTCGGTGGCCGGGCCGTCGGCGATCACGTCGCCCTTCTTCACCCGGTCGCCCGCCTTCACGATGGGCTTCTGGTTGATGCAGGTGTTCTGGTTCGAGCGCTGGTACTTGATCAGGTTGTAGATGTCGACCTCGCTCGCCACGTCCAGCGAGGACTCCTTGGTGTCGGCCCGGACCACGATGCGGCTCGCGTCCACCTGGTCGACCACACCGTCGCGCCGGCAGACGGTGCAGACGCCGGAGTCGCGCGCCACCGTGCCCTCGATGCCCGTGCCCACCAGAGGAGCCTGCGTCCGCAGCAGCGGCACCGCCTGGCGCTGCATGTTCGAGCCCATCAGCGCGCGGTTCGCGTCGTCGTTCTCCAGGAACGGGATGAGCGACGCCGCCACCGAGACCAGCTGGTTCGGCGAGACGTCCATCAGGCTGATGTCCTCGGGCCGCGCCTGGGGGAACTCGCCCGCCTTGCGGCAGGAGACCAGCGGGGTGAGGAAGTGCCCCTTCTTGTCGAAGGCCGCGTTCGCCTGCGCGATCACGTGCTTCTCTTCCTCCAGGGCCGAGTAGAACTTCACCTCGTCGGTCACCTTGCCCTCGACCACCTGGCGGTAGGGCGTCTCGACGAAGCCGTACTCGTTGACGCGCGCGAAGGTGCTCAAGGAGGCGATCAGGCCGATGTTCGGGCCTTCCGGCGTCTCGATCGGGCAGATGCGGCCGTAGTGCGTCGGATGCACGTCGCGCACCTCGAAGCCTGCGCGCTCCCGGGTGAGGCCGCCCGGCCCCAGAGCGGAGAGGCGCCGCTTGTGCGTGACCTCGCTGAGCGGGTTCGTCTGATCCATGAACTGCGAGAGCTGGCTGGACCCGAAGAACTCCTTGATCACCGCCGTCACCGGCTTGGCGTTGATCAGATCGTGCGGCATCAGCGTCTCGATCTCCTGGAGCGACATCCGCTCCTTGATCGCCCGCTCCATGCGCACCAAGCCGATGCGGTACTGGTTCTCGAGCAGCTCGCCCACCGCGCGCACGCGGCGGTTGCCGAGGTGGTCGATGTCGTCGATGTTGCCCTTGCCGTTCTTCAGATCGATCAGGTAGCGGACGACCTCGAGGATGTCCTTCTTGGTCACCACCGCCTGCTCGAGCGGCTCGTCGACGCCGAACTTGTAGTTCAGCTTGAGGCGGCCGACCTTGGAAAGGTCGTAGCGCTCGGGGTTGAAGAACAGGTTGATGAACAGGTTGGTCGCCGTCTCCAGCGTCGGCGGATCGCCGGGGCGCAGGCGCCGGTAGATCTCCATGATCGCCTCTTCCGGCGAGGAGATCTTGTCGGCGTTGAGCGTGTCGCGCAGGAAGGGGCCGACGTTCAGGTTGTCGATGAAGAGCACCTTGAATTCGGTGATCCCGCGCTCGCGCAGCGCTTCCACCTTGTCCTCGGTGACCTCCTCGTTGACCTCCAGCAGCACTTCGCCGGTGTTCTCGTCGACCACGTCGTGGGCGCTGATCTTGGTGATCAGCTCCTCCACGTCGAGCGGAAGGGTGCGGATCTTCGTCTGCTCCAGCTTCTTGATGGCGGCGCGGGTGAACTTGCGGTTCTTCTTGACGATCACCTCGCCCGTCTTCGGGTGCTTGATGTCCCGGGTGGCGCGCTGGCCGGGGAGCAGCTCCAGCTCCACCGACTTCTCGTACTTGCCCTTCTCGCCGATGGTGATGGTCTCGGTGGCGTAGAAGTAGTTGAGGATCTCCTCCGGCGTGCCCTTGAAGTCGAGCGGGTTCTTCTTGGCCGTGTCGGGAACGGCGCCGAGGGCGCGCAGAAGCACCGTCGCCGGCAGCTTGCGGCGCCGGTCGATGCGCACGTAGAGGATGTCCTTGTGGTCGAACTCGAAGTCGATCCACGACCCGCGGTAGGGAATGATGCGCGCGTTGTAGAGCAGCTTGCCCGAGCTGTGGCTCTTGCCCTTGTCGTGATCGAAGAAGGCGCCGGGCGACCGGTGCAGCTGCGAGACCACCACCCGCTCGGTCCCGTTGATGATGAAGGTGCCGTTCTCCGTCATCAGCGGGATCTCGCCGAAGTAGACCTCCTGCTCCTTCACGTCGCGGATCGACTGCGCTCCGGTGTCAGGGTCCTTGTCCCAGACCACCAGGCGCACCACCACCTTGATGGGCGCGGAGAACGTCATCCCGCGCTGGTGGCACTCGTCGACGTCGTACTTCGGCTTCTCCAGGTGGTAGCTGACGAACTCCAGCGAGCTGGTCTCGTTGAAGTCCTTGATGGGGAAGACCGACTTGAAGACACCCTGCAGCCCGGTGTCCTCGCGCTGCTCGGACGCCTTGTCGAACTGCAGGAACTTGTCGTAGCTGTGCTTCTGGATGTCGATCAGGTTCGGGATGTCGATGATCTTCTGGATCTTTGCGAAGTTCTTGCGGATGCGGAAGTTGTTCTGGATCGTGGTCGCCATTTGAGCGAGCGCTCCTCGGACTGAAGGTCAGACATCCCGGAACTACGAAACGGTACGGCTCTGCGAAGCGAAAACTCCGGCAGCGGCGCGGATCCTTCGATCCACGCCGAGCCGGTCGGATTGACGAGGCGCCGGTCTATTTGATCTCGACCGTTGCGCCTGCCGCCTTGAGCATCTCGGCGAACTTGTTCGCGTCCTCCTTCGAAAGCCCCTCCTTCACCGTCTTGGGGGCGCCTTCGACGAGATCCTTGGCCTCTTTCAGGCCGAGGCCGGTGATGGTCCGGACCTCCTTGATGACGTTGATCTTCTTCTCGCCCGCGGCAGTGAGCACCAGGGTGAACTCCGTCTTCTCCTCGGCAGGCTTGGCGGCCGAGGCCCCGGCAGCGCCCGCGGCCGGGCCGGCCGCCACGGCGACGGGAGCAGCGGCGGAGACACCCCACTTCTGCTCGAGCATCTTCACGAGCTCAGCCGCCTGCATGACGGTGAGCGAGGACAACTGGTCAGCGATCGCGTTCAGGTCAGCCATGAAAGTTCCGTCCTTTTAACGGCGCGCCGTTTGCAGCGCAGCAAAATGTTGAAAAGCGTACGCTTCCTCGGTCGTAGGGCCGCTAGGCCGCCTTCTCCGACTTCGCCTTGAGCACCCGGGCGATCTGACCGCCCGGCGTGCTCAGCAGGCGCACCAGCTTCGTTGCGGGACCGGCGATCATGCCCACCAGCATCCCGCGGAGCTCGGGCAAGCCCGGCATGTCCGCGAGCGCCGCCAGGCTCTTGGCGTCGACCAGGTTCCCCTGGACCACGCCCGCCTTGACGGTCATCTTTTCGCCCTGCTCCCTGAGGACGTCGCGGAGCACCTTTGCGGGCACCACCACGTCGTCGTACCCGAGGATGATCGCGTTGGGCCCGTCCAGCCCCTCGGTGAACTTCTCCAGGGGGGTGCCCTTCGCGGCGAGCCGTGCCAGGGTGTTCTTGACGACCTTGTAGTCCACCTTGCTCTCCCGGAACGTCTTCCGGAGCTTCACGGTGGCGGCGGCGTCGAGGTTCTTGTACCCCACCGCGATCGCGATGGCGGCCTTGACCATCTTCTCCCTCAGGGCGCCGACCAGTTCCTGCTTCTCGTTGCGCTGCATGACCTCACCTCCTTTTCTTGCGCAGATTCGGTTCCGGAATGGCAGGTGCCCTCGGAACCTCCTGGCCCAGCTCTGTCTCGGCAGGTCTGATTAAGGGATCGCACCCCACCTGCTGTCTTGGACCAGATTCGTTTGTCTTCGTGCCCTCTCCCTGTACTCCCGTCGCTCTGCTTTCGTGCGACGCTCTAGATCCGGCGGCTCCGCCGCCTCTACCAGGGGGGATCTCGCTCCCCCCTGGACCCCCCACTTCGTTTCGGTTCCCTACTTATGGGCCGCGGTGATGGCGGCCGCGTCGAGTTTGATTCCAGGACCCATCGTGGTGCTGAGGGTGACCCCCTTGAGATAGACGCCCTTGGCGGTGGCCGGCTTGGCCCGGATGATGGTGTCCAGGATCGCGTTCACGTTGTCCTGGAGCCGCTTCGGGTCGAAGGAGGCCTTGCCCACCGGAACGTGGACGATTCCCGCCTTCTCCGCCCGGAATTCCACCTTGCCGGCCTTCGACTCGCGCACCGCCCGCGCGACGTCCGCCGTGACCGTGCCCACCTTCGGGTTCGGCATCAGCCCGCGTGGCCCGAGCACCTTACCCAGGCGTCCGACCACGCCCATCATGTCGGGCGTGGCGATGGCCACGTCGAAATCCATCCAACCCTCCTGGACCTTGGCGGCGAGATCCTCCGCACCCACCACGTCCGCGCCCGCTTCGGTCGCCTCGCGCGCCTTGTCGCCCTTGGCGAAGACCGCCACCCGGACGGTCTTCCCGATGCCGTGCGGAAGCACGACGGCGCCGCGGACCATCTGGTCGGCGTGCTTTGGATCGACGCCGAGCTTGATGGCCACGTCCACGGTCTCGTCGAACTTCCTCTTGGTCAGCTGGGCGGTCTTCTGCACCAGGCTCACCGCTTCGTCCACCGAGTAGCGCTTGTGGACGTCCACCAGCTTCGCCGCCTCCAGGTACTTCTTCCCGTGCTTGGCCATGGCTAGCTCTCCACGTCCACGCCCATCGAGCGCGCGGTCCCGGCGATGGAGTTCATCGCTGCCTGCAGCGAGCCCGCCGTCATGTCCGGCATCTTGGTCTTGGCGATCTGCTCGAGCTGCTTGCGCTTGAGCGTCCCCACCTTCTCCTTGCCGGGCTTGTGCGCCCCGGAGCCCTTCTTCTTCTCCGTATGCAGCCCGAGCGCCTTCTTGATCAGGATCGCGGCGGGCGGCGTCTTCACCACGAACGTGAACGACCGGTCCGAATAGATGGTGATCAGCACCGGAACGATCAGGCCCTCCTTGGCCTGCGCCTGTGTGGCCGCGTTGAACTCCTTGCAGAACCCCATGATGTTGACGCCGTGCTGGCCCAGCGCAGGCCCGACCGGCGGCGACGGATTCGCCTTCCCGGCGGGAAGCTGCAGCTTCACCATTCCTGTGACCTTCTTCGCCATTGCTTCTCTCCGTGGTCCGAGCGGCTGTCGTCAGCCTCCCACCGTTACGTCTTCTCCACCTGCATGAAGTCGAGCTCGACCGGGGTGGCGCGCCCGAAGATCGAGACCAGCACGCGCACCCGGCCCTTGTCCGGATTCACTTCCTCGACGGTGCCGTTGAAGTTCGAGAACGGCCCGTCCACCACCCGCACGTTGTCGCCCTCCTCGAATTCCACCTTCGGCTTCGGCTTCAGCGCGCCTTCCGAGAGCTGCGTGGTGAGCCGCGCGATCTCGTGCTCGCTCACCGCCGGGGGCTTGGTGGCATTGCCGACGAATCCGGTGATCTTGGGCGTGTTCTTCACCAGGTGCCAGGTCCGGTCGTTCAGCTCCATCTGCACCAGGATGTACCCGGGGAAGAACTTGCGCTTCGAGGCGCGCTTCTCGCCCTTCACCATCTCGACGACGTTCTCCATCGGGATGAGGATGTCGCCGAAGTACTCCTCGAGGGAGTTCTGCTTGATCTTCTCCTCGAGGGACTTCTTCGCCTTGTTCTCGAAGCCCGAGTACGTGTGGACCACGTACCACTTCTTGTCGATCTTCTTCTCCTCGGCGGCCATTGGCATTCTTCTCTCAGATGCTCGGGTTCTGGATCTTGTCCGTGAGGAACTGCCAGAACACGTCGAAGAGGCCCAGCAGCACGGCGGCGATGATGGAAGCGACGATCACGGCGACGGTGGCGGCGCGGGTCTCGGCAAAGCTCGGCCAGCTCACCTTGCGCAGTTCGCCGGCGATCTCCAGCGAGACCTCGTGCGTCCGGGGGTTCATCCACAGGTAGACGGCGGCGGCGGCGCAGCTCCCCAGGCCGATCACGGTGCTCCAGGTCCAGTCCCCCACCAGCGGGCGGGTGAGGGGCTGCGTCGGGCCGAATCCCCCGAACACGACGAGCAGCACGTGCTCGAGGAAGAGGCCCGCGGCGAGCGCGAGCACGACGTATCCGATGGCTACCAGGCGGGTGTTCGTCATGGGTCAACCGAAGCGATTGGCAGGCCAGCCAGGACTCGAACCTGGAACATGCGGTTTTGGAGACCGCCGCTCTACCATTGGAGCTACTGGCCTGTGGCGCTCGCCTACTTCGTCTCCTTGTGCTCGGTGTGCTTGCGGCAACGGGGGCAGAACTTCGGCAGGAGCAGCTTGTCCGTCATGGTCCGCTTGTTCTTCGTCGTGGTGTAGTTGCGCTGCTTGCACACCGGGCACTCGAGCGTGATGATGGTTCGGTTCATCTCTTTGCTCCGTCACTGGAGCCCACAACCAGAATTGAACTGGTGACCTCTTCCTTACCAAGGAAGTGCTCTGCCGACTGAGCTATGTGGGCGGTCCCTTTCATTGCGTTGGAGCGGGAAACGGGATTCGAACCCGTGACATCCAGCTTGGAAGGCTGACGCTCTACCAGCTGAGCTATTCCCGCGCGTCCGTTCTCCGTGAGTTGAGTGGTGGAGGGAGAAGGATTCGAACCTTCGAAGGCGTAAGCCGGCAGATTTACAGTCTGCTCCCTTTGGCCGCTCGGGCATCCCTCCTGGTGTGTACCCGCACAACAAGGACGACTCGCGTCTCCATCCCGCCACTCGCGCCGGCTGGAGCTGGCGGCGGGAGTCGAACCCGCGACCTTCCGCTTACAAGGCGGGTGCTCTGCCGGCTGAGCTACGCCAGCCTAAGCGCTCGATTTTACTGCGCTGTTTCAGGCTGAAGAGACACCTGTCCGGCGCAGGGAGCACGCCTTGTAGGGGATCTCGCACACCTTGTCAAGCTTGGCACCAAATGCGCATCAGCCGCCGATCCGCACCGGCAGCCGGCGTGGGCCCCACCGGCCGGGGCGCGGTTCGAAGACCCCCGGGACGCCCGCTCCGCATCCTTCACAGCGCCCGTCCGCGATCGCCCAACGGGTGAGCCGATACCAGTCTCGTCCGATCAGCGGTTCGCCGCAGGAGCCGCAATACGTCGTTCCGCCTGACTCGTCGTGGACGTTGCCCGTATAGACGTAGCGCAAGCCGTTTCCAAGGCCGATCTCCCGCGCGCGGGTGAGGGTACGGGGCGGCGTCGGCGGCTTGTCCAGCATCTTGAAGTCGGGATGGAAGGCGGTGAAGTGCAATGGCACGTCCGCGCCCAGCTCACGATGGACCCAGCGCGTGAGCGCGTCGATCTCCGCGTCGGAATCGTTCTCGCCGGGGATCAGCAAGGTGGTGATCTCCAGCCAGACCGGCGTCTCGTGCCGCAGGTACTTCAGCGTGTCCAGGACGGGGTCGAGGTGCCCGAAACAGAGGCGGCGGTAGAAGTCCTCGGTGAACCCCTTCAGGTCGACGTTCGCAGCGTCCATGTACCGGTAGAGCTCGCGCCGGGGCTCCTCGCAGATGTAGCCGGCGGTCACCGAGACCGTGCGGATGCTGCGATCGTGGCAGGCCTGCGCCACGTCGACCGCGTATTCCAGGAAGATGGTCGGGTCGTTGTAGGTGAACGCGACGCTGCGGCAGCCGAGCTCCTGCGCCCTGCGCGCGATCTGTTCCGGGGATGCGGCGTCCGCGAGCGTGTCCATCTCGCGCGACTTCGACATGTCCCAGTTCTGGCAGAACCGGCAGCCGAGGTTGCAGCCCGCGGTTCCGAAGGAGAGCACGCTGGTCCCCGGCAGGAAGTGGTTGAGCGGCTTCTTCTCGATCGGGTCCACGCAGAACCCGCTCGAGCGGCCGTACGTCGTGAGCACGATCTCATCGCCCTCGCGGGCGCGGACGAAGCAGAACCCGCGCTGTCCTTCGTGCAGCGCGCAGTAGCGAGGACAGACGTCGCACTGGATGCGTCCGTCGGAGAGAGAATGGGAGTAGCGGCCGGAAACGTTCATTTCACTTCTCGTAGAACGCGAAGGCCCCGTAGCCGACCACGCGCTTCCTGTCGCCCGCCGTGTCTCCGGAGTTGCGCAGATCGATCAACTCGGCGCGGAGCCCCCGCCGCTTGGCGGCGAGCAACAATCCGTTCACCGGGGCCGCGCCGCAGGCGTCGTCCGGGGTGAGGCGTCCGAGCGCGAGGATCTCCTTGGCGCTCGCCGCGTCCGCGCGCTGCGCGTCGGTATAGGGAAGATAGTGGGACAGATCGGAGCTGACGACGATCAGCGTCGAGGCGCCGCCCCACAGCTGCTCGAGGACGCCGGCGACCTCGTCAGGGGTCGCGTCCCCGACCGCCAACGGGACCAGCGTGAAAGAGCGCAACGCCACCTGGAGGAAGGGCACCTCCACCTCCAGCGAATGCTCGTCGGCGTGGGCGCGCGGGTCCTGCGGCAGCGAGATCTCTTCGACCCGAATGTCTCCCAGCGGAGTGCGCATGGCGGCGGCGCCGGGGAGCGCGAGGCCGCGCAGCGGCGCGAAGTGGGAAGGCCCCAGCAGCACCACGCGGGACAACGGGGCGTCCTCGACGCGCCGGAACGCCGAGGCCGCGATCGGCCCGGAGTACGCGTAGCCGGCGTGCGGAGCGATCAGCGCCTTCGGCGGGGCTCCATAGGCCGCGCCCGCGAGCAAGCGCGCCACCGTCTCGCGCAGCTGCGAAGGATCGGCGGGATAGAAGCTGCCGGCGACGGCCGGTGCGCGCACCGCCTGCATCCTTCAATGATACCGCCGAAGCGCGCGGGCCGGTTCCTCTTTCTCGCGGGCTTCCTCCGGTCCGCTTGCATCTCCGGTTTGGCGGAGCGACGCTCTCGCCGATGACCTCGGCTGGCCGCTCGGACCGGGCGATGTTCCTCTCCGCGGTCGCGGTCGTCGGCCTCGTGGCCTCGCCGCTCCTCCATGCGGAGGAGCACTGCCGCGAGGAGCAGGAGGACGAGGCAGACGCCCTGGCGGAGGCCTGGAGAGCAGGCTCGAGCGACCCGCTCGAGGCGCTCGCGTACGCGCTCGAGCGCGGGCACGCGCCGGGCCTACCGGGCGCGAAAGAGCATGGGCACGACCATCGGCATGGCCACTCCCACGGTCCCGCCGGTCCGGCTCCGCACGGCTCCGGCGCTCTCGTCCACCTGGGGATCGCCCTCCACGGTGCGCCTCAGATTCCGGACGTCGCAATCCCGGCTCCACAGCAAGGCCGCTTTCGACGGACAGCTTCGCTCCCCGCTCCGCTATCTGGTCCCCGACCGGGCACAGGGGCCGCCGACCGACGGCTGAGATCCCGGCAGGACTCGCTCACGTCGGCCTCGAACCAGATTTCGGAGAACGCTCATGGAACCCGCCTTGCGGGCCCGCCCGGCTCCGTGCCGCTGCGCGCTCGTGGCCGCGCTTCTGGCTCCTGCTCTCGCTCGTGCGGAGGACGCGAGCCCGGACACGCGCTACGGCGAGGAGATCGAGGTCACCGGCCACTACGAGAATGCCGTCGGCTCGTCCGACGCCGCCAGCGCTGGCAGGATCACCAACCAGTTGGTGGAGGACCGTCCCATCCTTCGACCCGGCGAGGTGCTGGAACTCGTGCCGGGCCTGGTCATCACGCAGCACAGCGGGGCCGGGAAGGCGAACCAGTACTTCCTGCGCGGGTTCAACCTCGATCACGGCACGGACTTTCTCACTACGCTGGACGGCATGCCGGTCAACCTCCGGACGCACGCTCACGGACAGGGCTACACGGACCTCAACTTCCTCATCCCCGAGCTCGTCCAGCGCGTCGACTACTTCAAGGGGCCGTACTTCGCCTCGAAGGGTGACTTCGCCTCCGCCGGCGCGGCGGACATCCACTACGCCGAGTCGTTGCCGGAAAATCTCATGACGCTCACCGGGGGCAACTTCGGCTACGGCCGCGCGCTCATCGCCGGATCGCCAAAGGTGGCCGGAGGAAACCTCCTCTACGCCCTCGAGCTCTTCCACGAGGACGGCCCCTGGGACCACCCCGACGACTACCGCCGCGTCAATGGGGTAGTGCGCTACACGCGCCCTTCGGGAGACACGAGGTGGGGGGTGACGGCGATGGGCTACTACGGCCTGTGGAACGCCACCGACCAGGTCCCGCTGCGAGCAGTCGAGCTGGGCCTGATCGACCGCTTCGGCGCCATCGATCCCTCGGACGGCGGAAAGACCCACCGCTTCAGCCTCTCTGGCGACTATCAGCAGGATTTAGGGAACGGGGTGCTGCAGGCCAACGTCTACGCGGTGAAGTACCGGCTGAACCTCTTCTCGAATTTCACCTACTTCCTCCGCGACCCGGGGAACGGAGATCAGTTCGAGCAGGCCGACGACCGGTGGCTGTTCGGCACCTCCGGCCACTACGCCTGGACGGCGTCGACGCCCTCGATCTCATTGCACGCCACCGTCGGGTGGGAAGGGCGCCACGATCGCATCGCTCCCATCGGCCTCTACCAGACGGTGGCGCGGCAGCGGCTGACGACGGTGAGCCGGGATACGGTGCACGAGACGAGCGCCGGCCTTTTCGCGGAGGCCGAGCTGGGTCTCACGCGGTGGCTGCGCGCAGTCGGTGGCCTACGGTACGACCACTACTTCTTCGACGTCGTGAGCGACAATCCGATGAACTCCGGGCGCGACGACGCCGGCCGCGCCTCTCCGAAGCTTTCGGCGATCTTCGGCCCCTGGGCAAAGACGGAGCTCTTCGTCAACTTCGGGCTCGGCTTCCATTCCAACGACGCCCGCGGCGTGACGGCCACCGTGGATCCGAGGTCCGGTGCGCCGGTAACCAAGGCGACGCCGCTCGTGCAAACCCGCGGCGGCGAGCTCGGCGCGCGCACCGAGATCCTGCCCGACGTGCAGTCCTCGCTGGCGCTGTGGCGGCTCGACATCGACTCGGAACTGGTGTTCACCGGCGACGCCGGCACGACCGAGCACTCGCGCGCGTCCCGGCGCTACGGGATCGAATGGAACACGCAGTGGCACCCGATTCATTGGCTGGTCTGCGACCTCGTCCTCGCCTGGTCGCATGCGCGATTCACCAGCCCGGACCCGAATCCCGCCGTCACCGGAGATCGCATTCCGGGCTCCATCGAGTGGACCGCTTCCGCGGGGGCCACCTTGCATGAGCTCGGGCCCTGGCGGGCGAGCGTGTACATGCGCTACTTCGGACCGCGCCCGCTGGTCGAGGACGACAGCGCGCGATCGACCTCGTCCACCATCTTCAATGCACAAGCGAGCTTCCGGGTCACGGGATGGGCCAGGCTCACCCTCGACCTCTTCAACCTGTTCGATGCAGAGGTCGACGACATCGCCTACTTCTACAGATCGCGCCTGCGCGGCGAGCCTGCCGGGGGAGTGGACGAGGCCCGGCCGCGCATCCATTTTCACCCCGCGGAAAAACGTAGCTTGCGGCTGACCGCCGCGTTCACCTTCTAGTCGCTGCCGCACCGTAGGTGCGCCTTTGCGGCTACTGCTTGAGACTGTACAGGAATAAGCCGCTCTAGCGTCCGGCGGCGAGAAGGCGCTGCCGGGCGACCTCATAGAGCGCCACTGCACCCGCGGCGGCGACGTTCAGCGATCCCACCCCGGCGGACATCGGAATGCGCGCGATGTGGTCGCAGGTCCTGCGCACCAGTGGCCGCACTCCAGAACCCTCGCTGCCCAGGACGAGGGCCGTAGGGACCGTCAGATCGATCGACCCCAGCTCCCGCTCCCCGTCGCCTGCGAGCGCGACCGTCCAGATGCCCTGCTCCTTCAACTGATCCACGGCGCGTGCGAGGTTCGTCACCCGCGCGACCGGACAATGCTCGAGCGCCCCGGCGGCCGCCTTGAACGCGGCGGGCGTGACGCCCGCGGCCCGGTCCTTCGGCAATACGACGCCGTGCGCCCCGAGCGCGTGCGCGCTACGGACCAGAGCGCCGAGGTTCTGCGGATCGGTGACGCCGTCGAGAACGAGAAGCAGCGCAGGGTCACGGATGCCGGCGAGCAACTCCTCCAGCTCCGCATACCGGAATTCGGCCAGCTCGGCCCCGACGCCCTGGTGTACTCCGGAGCGCGAGCGGTGTGCGAGCTCTCCCTGCCGGACGTCCTCGACGCGCACTCCCGCCTGCGCCGCCGCCTGGGCGACACGATCCGCGCCTTGCGATCTCCGCCCTTCCCTGCCACGCTCCAGCAACACCCGCACCACTTCATTGGGGTGGACCCTGAGCACCTCGAGCACCGGATTGACGCCGTAGAGGAACCGGCTCACTGCACCTCGACCGCCATCGCGATCTCGCGCTTCTGTTTCTCGCAAAGCTTCTCGGTACAGATGAAGAAGCTGAGCGTCCCCTTCACCTCGTCCTTGCCGGCGGCGGAAGCGGTGAAGGGAACGTCGAACGCCACCCCCTTCTCCTTGGTCTCCTTGGCTTCCGGGCGGCCGAGCTTCTCCTTCTCGAGCTTCAGCGCCGGACCCGAGGTCAGCGCCAGAGAGATGGGAGCGTCGGGCGAGACGTGCGCGTCGGACCGCGGCACCACCTCGACCTTCGCGTGGCCCGTCTCCCCTTTCTTCACCTTGAGGGTTTTGGACGTCTCGATGCGGTAGGTGCCCGAGACATCCGGAGATGCGGCGAGGAGTCCGGCGACGATCAAGGCGACCATGGAGGGATTCTAACCCCCTGCCAGCTCTTCTGCGCGTCCCACGATGGGGAGCGCCAGATCCTTGCCGGTCGCCTTCTCCAGCCCCTTCAGCCCGGGACTCGAGTTGACGTCGAAGACCATCGGGCCGGCTGCGGCCTCGAGCAGGTCCACCGCCGCGATTTCGAGCCCGACCACGCGGGCTGCCTTGACGGCGAGCTGGTCGAGGGATACCGGCACGCGCACAGACTTCAGCTTGGCGCCCCGCGCGAGCGTATGCAGCAGCCGGCCCGGGCGCGGGCGGCGTTCGACCCAGGCCGTCACCTCCTCGCCGACCACCAGCGCCCGCAGATCGCGCTCCCGCTGCCGGCGCACGTACCTCTGGACCACCAGGTTGTGGCCCATGGAGAGCACGGTCTCCAGGGCCGCTTCCATCGACTGCAGCGACTCGCAGAGCATCACCAGCGGGCGTTCGCTGGGCGTGAGCAGCTTGATCAGCACGGGCAGGCCGCCGACCAGCTCGACCAGCGCCTTCAGCTCGCTCGCGTTGGCCGCCATCACCGTCGGCGGCACCGGCACGCCGCCCGCGGCCAGCAACTGCAACGCCCGCATCTTGTTGCGGCTGGCGGCGATCCCGGCCGCGCCGTTCAGCGTCGGGACCCCCATCATCTCGAAATGGTTCACCACCGCCAGCCCGTAGGCCTGGACGGAGGGCGCGATGCGCGGCACCACCACGTCGGTGCGAGACAGCCGCTTGCGCCCGTAATAGGCGCCCGTGTCTTCGCCGAGGTGCACCTCGACGCGAAGGGGGTCGAGGATCCGGACCCGCGCCCCGCGCAACCGCGCCGCCTGCGCGAGCCGGCGAGTGGTGTAGATGCCAGGCTTGCGGGAGAGGATGGTCAGGTGCAAGCCGCCGACTCATGGCGCGCGCTGCGCGGGCGGTCAAGCGTGGGTTATCCTCAGGCCGTGTACACCGTGATCCCCTGGTTTGCCGCCCGGCGGGCGCGCAGATCGCTCTGGCAGATGCTGCAGCCGGCGCTGACCGATCGGCCGACGCTGCTCGCTGTCGTGGGCGACAAGTACACCAGCGAGGACAAGCTGCGGCCGTTCGCGCCCTTGGCGGAGCGGTTCGGAGGCCGGCTGCACGTGATCCTCGCCGCCGAGTGGGAGCCGGAGGACCGCGAGCGCGAAGGCGACGCGGCATTGCGCGAGCTGGGAGTGGTGCCCGAGGCACGCCGCCGGCTCCTGCGCGACGAGGGGCGGCGGCGGTTCGCGCTGCTCTTGCGCCAGAAACAGCCAGCGGCGGTGATCGAGGTATTTTTCGAGGAGCGCGCGCTCTGCGGCCTCGACGGCCGGCCAGACCCGCGCGGAGCCGAGATCGCCCGCCGCGAGGAGGAGATCGTGCGCCGCATCGACGAGTTCCTGGTGCGGCTCCCTCCGGCCGCGCCGCCGCCGCCCCGCACCCTGCAACCGGGCGAGCATGATTTTTCACCGCTGGGCCTGTGCCGCCTGTGCGGTCAGGGCAGCTCGAGCCTGCTCGCGTGCCCGGGGACGAAGCGCGAGGAAACGCCCCGCCGCGACCGCTTCGAGCTGATCGAGCTGGACTGATGAGCGCCATTCTCGCAGCGCTGTTGACTGCCGCCATGCCGGTGCTGCCGGTCTCCCAGGCCCCGAAGCTGGTCTCGCAGGCCGCGGGAAAGCAGCCGCGGCCGGTCGTCCTCCACTTCTGGGCGACCTGGTGCGTCGCCTGCCGGCAGGAATTTCCCTCGCTCCGCCAGCAGCTGCTGCAGTTGCCCGATCGAGGCGCCGGCGTCCTCCTGGTCAGCATCGATCGCCCGGAGCAGCGCGCGGCGGCGCAGGAGATGCTCGCGCAATACGAGCTGCTCGCCGTTCCCGCGGTGCTGCTGGACGCACCGAACCCGGACCCCGTGCTGCGCGCGGTGGGCGAGCCGAGGTGGGACGGAACGCTCCCGGCGACCTTCGTGTTCGATGCCGGGGGAAAGCTGCGCAAGAGCTTCATCGGCCGAGCCAGTCCGGCGGCGCTCGAGGCGGCCGTCAAGTCGCTCACCCGCTGAAGATCACTCCCCTCGGGCCTGCAGGATCATCTTCGTGCGGCGATCGTGCAGCGCGGGGTCCACGCCCACGGGATACCGGTGCGGATTGACGAACCGCTTGATGCCGCCATGCAAGTTCTCGAGCTGCCGCGCCGCCCGCGCGCGCGATTCCGCCAGAGGCGGAGGGCTGTAGACGATCCGGCCCGCGCGGGTCACCGGCACCAGGAGGTCCTCGTGCGAGGCGTCCTCGGGCACGGTCTTGCGCCGGGTGGCGTCTTGCAGGTCGACCAGCGTTCGCGACGGCTCGCCGTCCCCGACGTCGTAGATCAAGTCGCCAACGAACTCGCCGCCGGCGCTGAAGCGTCTCACTTGCAGCACGCCGGGCACGGAGATCTTGGCGCTCTGCTCGGAGAGCTTGATCCGCGGTTTCCAGGGCCCGCCGCGAGCGCGGATCGCGGAGAGCTTGTAGACGCCGCCCAGGGCCGCGTCTTCCGCGCCCGTGATCATCCGGGTGCCGACTCCCCAGGCCGTGATCTTCGCGCCCTGCTGCTTCAGGCTCGCGATGACGTTCTCGTCCAGCTCGTTGGAAGCGAGAATGACGGTCTTCGCGAACCCCGCGGCGTCGAGCAGCTTGCGCGCCTCGATCGAGAGCCAGGCGAGGTCTCCGGAGTCGAGGCGGATGCCGGACAGCTCGCGCCCTTGTGAGCGCAGCCATCTTCCCGTCTCGATGGCGTTGCGAACGCCCCGCAGGGAATCGTAGGTGTCCACCAGCAGGACGACGTTGTGCGGCATCGCCCGGGCATAGGCTGCGAACGCCTCGCGCTCCGAATCGAAGAGCATCACCCAGGAATGCGCGTGCGTTCCGCGGACCGGGATTCCCAGGAGCTTTCCCGCGAGGACGTCGGACGTCGCGGCGCACCCGCCGATGTAGGCCGCGCGCGCCGCGCTCACCGCTCCGTCGATGCCCTGCGCCCGCCGGAGGCCAAACTCGATCACCGGCTCGCCCTGCGCCGCCAGGCAGACGCGCGCGGCCTTGGTCGCGATCAGTGTCTGGAAGTTGATCAGGTCGAGGAGCGGCGTCTCCAGCAGCATGCAGGGAACGATCGGGCCGCAGACGCGCAGGAGCGGCTCCTGGGGAAATACCGCGGTGCCTTCGGGGACGGCGTCCACGTCGACACCCAGCTCGAGCGAGCGCAGATGATCGAGGAAGGCCGGCTCGAACATCGGCTCGCCCGAGTCGGCGCGCAGCTCGCGCAGGTAGCGCAGATCGTCGTCGGCGAAGCGCAGCTCGCGGATGTACTCGAGCGCCGTGGCCAGTCCGGCGGCGATGGTGAAACCGGACTCGAACGGCGGCCGGCGGAAGAGGAGGTGGAAGACCGCCTCGCGATCTTCCATGCCGGACTTCCACGCCGCCGCGGCCATGGTGAGCTGGTAGAAATCCGTCAGCAGCGCGAGCGACTGTCCGTACAGCCCGCCCAGCATCGCTCAGCGACGCCACGCCGCCGCCTGGGCGGCGCTGGGGTTGACGGTCACTTCGCCGCTCTCGCTGTCGAGAGCGACGCGATCGCCCTGGGAGACCGACTCGAAGATGTCGCGCACGCCCCAGACCACGGGCATGCCCAGGGCGCTGAGAAGCGCGCCGCCCATCGAGTCGTCGCGCGGCGTCGCGCACACCGCTCCCGTGGCCCCTGCCGCCCAGCTCCGCAGGGCGACGAGCCCGGGCAGGTGCACGGAAACGACCAGCTCTCCGCGGCGGACGCGCTGCGCCTCGATGCCCGACAGCCTGCGCGCGATTGCCCCGAGGAACGCCTCGATGTCGACCGCCCTGCGGGCAGCCGGACCGTGCTGCGCGAGCGCCCGCGCGACCTCGGCGGCGATCCGTTCCAGCGCGATGGAGGGCGGAACGTACCTGGCCACGTGCTCCTGAGCCCGCTCCTCCAGGCGCACGTCGGTGAGCGTGGTGCAGATCTCTTCCAGCTCCCGGCAGGACGCGGCCAACGCCGCCCGGGCACGCTCGGCGAGCTGCATGATCTCTTCCCGCTCCGCCGCGAAGGCAGCCGAGAGCTGTTCGGGAGAGGCTTTCCGCGGATCGCGGCGCGGCAGCGCCCGCGACAGCAACGTCGCCACCCCGAGCGATCGGCCGCGTTGGTTGCCCTCGCCGCGCAGGATCACGTGCGCCCCGGCGGGGTTCTGCGCCTCGATCAATGCCGTGAGCGCTCGCGTGGCGCCGATGGTCAGCAGGATGTCGGCCTCCGAGAATGGTCCGGCCTCGCGCTGCAGCACCAGCGCTCCGCGCGGCCGCGCGGCCGATGACAGGGGAATGGCGAGAAACGCGGGATAACGCTCTTCGGCGAGCTGCGGGAAGTACTCGAACTGCTCCGTGAGGCGCGCGTCGTTGACGGTCACCGGACTCATCGTCTCCACGCAGGTGCCGGTGATGCCCTGGCCGACCTTCATGCGCACTTCCCCCAAGGCGTCGCGGGTGAATCCGAACGTGCCGCGCAGCACCAGCTCGTCGCCGGCCTCGAGCACGTACACCGAGGCGACGGGCGACCCGGTCATCGTCGCGAGCTGATCGCACAGGTAGCAGAGGCCGGCCGACAAGGATCCCGCCGCCGAGGCGCCCGCAGCGAACCTCAACGCCGCCTGGACGCGCTCCGAGCGGTCGACGATCTGCACCGGCACCCGCGGCGGATCCACGGCCGGGAACAGTAACGGAATCCTCCGCCAGGCGAAACGCGCCCGGCCGCAGCTCGACGCTCACGAACACCGGGTCGCGCGGGAAAACGCGCTGCACGCGGAAATGAGGTTACAATCATCTAGGTTTACCTCCAGGAGGCAAAACGATGACGGTTTCCGCCGCTCCCCGCCCCCACATCGACCTGCAGAACGCCGTCGTGCGATTCGCGGGCGACTCGGGCGATGGGATGCAGCTCACCGGGACGGAGTTCACGCGCGAGGCGGCGCTGTACGGCAATGACCTGGCCACCTTCCCGGATTACCCGGCGGAAATCCGCGCCCCCGCGGGAACGACGGCCGGCGTCTCCGGCTACCAGATCCAGTTCGCCGCGCACGAGGTGTATTCGGCGGGCGACCAGCCGGACACGCTGGTGGCGATGAACCCGGCGGCCCTGAAAGTGCATTTGCCGGACCTGAAGCGCGGCGGCCTCCTCATCCTCAACGAGGCGACCTTCAAGCAGTCCGACCTCGATCGGGCGGGGTGGAAGACGAATCCTCTCACCGACGGCACCCTGGAGAACTACCAGGTGATCAAGGTGGACTTCGAGCACCTGGTCGGAAAGGCCGTGGAGGGCGCCGGCGTCTCCGCGAAGGACGCCAGCCGGTGCAAGAACTTCTACGCGCTCGGCCTGGTGTTCTGGATCTACTCCCGCGACATCGAGCGCGAGGAGCAGGCCATCCGGGAGCGCTTCAAGAAGAGCCCGCCGCTGGCGGAAGCGAACGTGCGCGCCTTCAAGGCAGGCTACAACTACGGCGAGACCATCGAGGCTCTGGACGCCCCCTATTCCATACAGCCGGCGCGGCTCAAGCCCGGCAAGTACCGCAACGTCACCGGGAACAGCGCGCTGGCGCTCGGTCTCATCGCGGCGGCGCAGAAGGCGGGCCTGCGGCTCTTCTACGGCAGCTACCCGATCACTCCGGCGAGCGACATCCTGCACGAGCTCTCCAAGTACCGGCGCTTCCAGCTGACGACGTTCCAGGCGGAGGACGAGATCGCGGCGATCTCCGCGGCCATCGGCGCGTCGTTCGCCGGCGCGCTCGGCATCACCGGCTCGAGCGGTCCGGGGATCGCGCTCAAGACGGAAGCGATGGGTCTCGCCCTGATGACCGAGCTCCCGCTGGTGATCATCAACGTGCAGCGCGGCGGGCCGTCGACCGGACTGCCCACCAAGACGGAGCAGTCGGACCTCTTCCAGGCGGTCTATGGACGCAACGGCGAGTGTCCGATCCCGGTGCTCGCCGCCCGTTCCCCAGCCGACTGCTTCGAAACGGCCTACGAAGCCTGCCGGATCGCCATCGATTGCCGGACGCCGGTCATCGTCTTGTCTGACGGATCGCTCGCGAACGGCAGCGAGCCGTGGCTCCTTCCGGACGTGAACAGCCTTCCGAAGATCGAGCCGGATTTCGCCACCGATCCGGCCGGGTTCATGCCGTACAAGCGGGACGAGAAGCTTGCCCGGCCCTGGGCCATTCCGGGAACTCCTGGTCTCGAGCACCGCATCGGCGGCTTGGAGAAGGATGCGCTCACCGGCAACATCAGCTACGACGCGCACAATCACGAGAAGATGGTGCGCACGCGCGCCGAGAAGGTCCGCCGCATCGCCGATCGGCTGGACCCGACGGAGCCCTTCTTCGATCCCGAGGGGGAGGTGCTGGTGATCGGATGGGGCGGCACGTACGGGTCGATCACGCAGGCGGTGATCGAGGCGCGCCAGGGCGGGCTCAAGGTCGGCCACGTCCACCTCCGGCATGTCTTCCCGCTGCCGAACGACCTCACGGACGTCGCGACGCGCTACCGGACGGTGCTGGTTCCCGAGCTCAACATGGGCCAGCTGCGCCTGCACATTCGCGGCCAGCTCGGGCTCGAGTCGGTGGGCCTGAACAAGATCCAGGGCAAGCCGTTCCACGTCGCCGAGATCCGCTCGACCATCGAATCGCTCGCGCGGCGCAAGCACCTGCCCGCGGAACAGGAGATCGCGTAGATGTCCGCCCCTCTCGTGAAGCTGACGAAAAAGGACTTCGTCTCCGACCAGGAGGTGAGGTGGTGCCCGGGCTGCGCCGACTTCGCCATCCTGGCCGGAGTGCAGAAGCTCATGCCGGAGCTGGGGATCGCCCGGGAGAAGACGGTGTTCATCAGCGGGATCGGCTGCGCCTCGCGGTTCCCCTACTACATGAACACCTACGGCTTCCATGGGATCCACGGCCGCGCGCCGGCCATCGCCACCGGCCTGAAGATGGCGAATCCGGACCTGACCGTCTGGGTGGTGACGGGTGACGGCGATGGGCTCTCCATCGGCGGAAACCACCTGATCCACGCGTTGCGCCGGAACGTCGACCTCAAGATCCTGCTCTTCGACAACCGCATCTACGGATTGACCAAGGGGCAGGCATCGCCGACCAGCGAGCTGGGCAAGAAGACGAAGAGCTCGCCCTTCGGCACCGTCGATCGGCCCTTCAACCCGCTGACGCTGGCCCTCGGCGCCGGCGCCACGTTCGTGGCCCGCACGACGGCCAACGACATGCCGCACATGTCGAGCGTGCTGAAGCGGGCCGCGGCGCACAAAGGCGCTGCGTTCGTCGAGATCTGGCAGAACTGCGTGGTGTTCAACGACGGCGCCTTCGACGAATGGAGCGAGAAGGACGTGCGCGACGAGCGCCTGCTCAAGCTGGAGCACGGCAAGCCGCTGATGTACGGCAAGTCCAAGGACAAGGGGCTGCGGATCGGCGGCGGGTTCACGCTGGAGATGGGCGCGGCGGATGGCGCGGTGGTTCACGACGAGTCGCGGGACAATCTCTCGCTGGCGCTGGCGCTCGCCGCGCTCGAGCCGCCTTGGCCGCAGGTGATGGGCGTCCTGCGCGCGGTCGACTTGCCGACGGTCGATCAGCTGGCGCGGGAGCAGGAGCGGGAAGCGGAGAAGGCGACGCGCGGGCCGGCGACGCTGGAGGCGCTGCTGCAGAGCGGGGATACCTGGGACGTGACGGCGGGTGCGGGGGACGCGTAAGGAGTGACGGACGGCGCTCCGCCGATGCCGGAATGGCCTGCGCTTTCGCGTATTTGGCTCGACGACGGTTCAACCGGTTGAACTGCTCACTGGT
>Ga0209236_1000150_pt1 | contig 36543 bp, 37 predicted proteins | sample GraSoi013_1_40cm_FD_185819 | JGI IMG/M metagenome (GOLD analysis project Ga0209236, IMG submission 185819) | Grasslands soil microbial communities from the Angelo Coastal Reserve, California, USA - Sample 09_27_2013_1_40cm (SPAdes) (version 2) | ecosystem: Environmental > Terrestrial > Soil >... | reverse complement strand
GAAGCGCTTCCAATCCTCGACGAGATTTGGGGTAGAATTGGAAGAAGAAAGATAAACAAAACAAATGCGGAGTAGAGTGACCGAGCTTGGGTTTTGCACTGTGGGCTAGCGCGATAGTCGCTTTTGTAAACATAGCCATGACCCTTGCGTTGCTGGCAATTTACCTAGGGACGTATAGAAAGGTCAAGTCTTCCTTCACCATGGGTCTCGTTCTCTTTGGAAGCTTTTTCGTAGTACTAAACCTGGCAATTCTCGTATTCTGGCTCTTTCTATTCGAAAGTGCGAGTTCAGCCGCCACTTTTGTGGATCAAGCCTCAACTTACATGCTCCTGGTGAATGTCGGGGAAGCCCTGGCTCTGGCAAATCTGCTAAGAGTGACCTGGAAATAGGAGCACAACCCAAGACCTCTCGCGACCGTTCTCCTCGGCGAGCACCCGAACTGTTGAGATGGACGTCCTGAAAGTGTCCTGAAACGATCTGAACCTTGGCCAGCGTTTGTCCCTCCGAAAGACGGCTTCGCTGCCGATTCCTAGGATGGTAGCCTTCTGCAGCTATCTCCGGGTAGAATATGGGCTAGATTCCGGGGAGATTTGGAAAAACCGTTAAAAGCCGTGGTTCGGACCTTGAAAACCATAGTTGGCATAAGAATGGCAGATCATCTAGATTCACCAGGTCTGACGTCTCCAGGAATGGACGCTAGAGTAGACATAACCGACCACTTCGCATTCCAGAAACCAGGGGACCCGAGTAAATCAATCCTGATTATGAACGTCAACCCCCTAGCGCGGGCCAGCGCGTTCAACCCTGATGCTATCTATGAGATTCTCATTGATACTGATGCAGACGCTCTGCCGAATGTTGCTTTCAAGATGAACTTCGCAGATGTCAACGGTGGCCAGTTGGTGACGGTCCGGAGGGCCGCGGACTCGCTAGCTCTCGGACGAGATCTCACCGGCGACATCATCTTCCAGAACGCGCCGGTATCTTTCACCTCAACACCGACCATCAGCGAGTCAGGCGATTTCAAGTTCTTCGCTGGGCTGCGTAGTGACCCGTTCTTCTTCGACCTTCTTGCGTTTCTGAACGGACTCAAATTCACCACACCAGGCACGGATTTCTTCATCAAGGCGAACGTCTTCGGCATGGCCTTGGAGGTTCCTAACAGCGCCCTCGGGTCGAACCCTGACATTGGAGTATGGGTTAGGTGTCTGACCCCGGAGAACGGTGACTTTACTCAGGTCGACCGTATGGGACGCCCTGCCATCAACACCGTCTTCATGCATGGAAAAGAGAAGACGATGTTCAACCGGGCCCAGCCTAACACTGACGTGGCACGGTTTACAGGTGATATTGTAGCGGTCCTAGAACAGTTCGGCTATAGCTCAAGCCAGGCAGGTTCGCTTGCAGCTATACTCCTGCCAGACATACTCACTTACAACTTTAACAGCTCAAATGGCTTCCTGAACGGACGACGTCTGTTCGATGATGTTATCGATATAGAGCTGGGGCTTGTTACAAACGGCACGATCACCACTGACGGAGTCGGGGCGCACACAGACTATCTCAGCGACTTCCCGTACTTGGGAACGCCCCACTAGGATGGTGAAATAAGGTTGAGAAAGATATCCCGTCGAGATTTTCTGAAACTGGTTGGTGGAGGTTCCGCGATAGCGGCGGTAGGCGCAATGCTACCGCAGGTCGGGCTTTTGACCCCGACTTCCAAAGAAGCTTTCACCTTCCGAGCTGTGGCCGGCGTTCCAGGAGGAATCTTGCCAAGCTATGCTTCGTACGTGGTCCAGGGAGGGGTCAACCTGGCAACGCAGACCGGTGTGATTACGAAGAACCTCTTCGCGGGCCCACCTGAAGCCGCCAGCGCCTTCGCATTGCCTGGATTGGCACGAATCGTCCGGGTCACCACCGTGCGAGAAATGGGAAGCACATTGGAAATTCTTGGAACAGTTGATGACGCGTCGGTCCTACTCAAGGGTGAAAGCTCCAAGGTCCAGATCAAAGTTGACAAATCCGCAGGGACGGTAAGAACCCCGTTCATCGACGAAGAAATAGAACTGAAGCTCGAATAGTCCGGCCCACGTCCGTTTCACAGGCCTCGACGTCTATGACCTCCCCATTTTCGAGGTGATTCAGGTTCAGTAGACAATATCACGACGGACTGTGCCGTGAGCCTGGTAACCTAAGGCCTTACTACAGGGAATCCCGTCCAGCCACCTAATACCGCGCCATTACTATCTGTATTCCCTACCTCCCCCATCCAGTCCTCTGCTACGAACACTCCCACGACACCATTTAATCTGGACCAAGGTGCGGCCTTTTGCACCCGCACCCCATTCTATTTTTGAGAAACAATTCTAGTTCGTGCCATCACGACTCAACGACCCGGTCGTAAGCCGACTCCCTCACACTTCCGAACTCGATCAGAAAACTGAGCTAAGTCAGAAGTATTTCTCAGAGAATCATTTCAAAAGTCTTATTCTACCGTAGTTCTACGCTGCTTGGATACCAGTTGCCCTGCACGGTTATTGTCGGCGGATTCTTCGGAGACGAAGGGAAGGGAAAGATAGCGGCTTATCTGGCAATGAAAGACAAGCCCGACATATGCGTTCGAGGCGGGAACGGACCCAATGCTGGCCATACTGTGATCCACGGTGGAGTCCAGTACTCCCTCAGACTCATCCCGAGCGGCTTTGTCAATCCCTCGACCCGCCTTCTAATCGGACCCGGGGTCCCAGTCGACCCGACCGTCTTACTGGAAGAGCTCCGGAAAACCGACTCCGAACGCAGGATCGAAGTTGACAATCAGTGCGCCATTGTTGAGCCGCGCCACAAAGAGCAGGAGTCACGATCAGATCACTTGTCAAAGAAAGTTGGCTCTACCAAGAGTGGAGTCGGGGCTTGTAATGCTGAGAGAGCCTTGAGATTGGCGAAATTGGCTCAGCAGATTCCGAGTCTCAAACCGTACGTGGGCGATACTGTGGGGGAAGTTCAGAAAGCACTTTCAGAGAAAAAGAAAATCATGATTGAAGGGACGCAAGGCACCTTTCTAAGCCTCTATCACGGAACCTACCCCTACGTCACCTCAAAAGACACGACCGCCTCTGCAGCCTGCGCCGATGTAGGTGTCGGCCCGACTCAAGTTGACGACGTCATAGTCATCTTCAAGGCATACGTAACACGCGTAGGAGAAGGACCATTACAAGGGCAACTAGACCGTGATGAAGTCGCTCGCCGTGGATGGACAGAATTTGGAACCGTTACAGGGCGAGAGAGGAGAGCCGCACCTTTCGACTTCAAGCTCGCAAAGAGAGCGGTCCAACTGAACGGGGCAACTCAAATAGCTTTGACCAAGCTCGACGTGCTGTTCTCTAGTGCCAAAGGAGCTAGGCGGCTGGAGGATCTCGACACAGAAGCGAGAGAGTTCGTTTCGAGGATCGAGCAAGGGACCGGAGTCCCAGTTACTTTGATTGGAACTGGACCTGGAGAGGAGGACATCATTGATCGAAGACGAAACAGCGCGGCTATGGCTGTTCAACCGGTGCTAGAGCGCAAGAAACTCAGCCGCGTCGAGGCTAGAAGATAGGGCGCGTCTACGGAGTTTTCTGAGCTTGCGCAGCCGTTGACGGCTTCATCCTAGCGAACCAGGTTCTGACTTCCAAATTGGGCGCAGCTCTTGAAAGAGCCTTTACGACAACGAACGGTACGACCGTGGCCAGCACGGTTTGAATTACATTGTATGTTGCGAGCCCAACGAAATAGAAACTCAGGTATGAAGTCGAGAAAACCGTATTGGGGAAAAATACGAAAATTAGAAACACGTAGTTAATCGGAGTCAAGATGATTGCCCGAAGGGCGGCTCCTGTTCCAGACATAATGCCGAAGCCGGTGATCACCCCTCCCCTGCGCTTGAGGATACGAGCGTAAGCTCCGTATCCCAGCCACATTCCTAGGAGCATGCTCGTTACGCCAAATAGCTTGAGCAATGGCCCGAATATTGGGGACGGGGTAGGTAGGAAGTTGAGAACCAAGTAATGGATAAGCGTAGTGAACAACCCGACTGCAGGGCCAAACAGCAAAAAGGCAAGAACGTCAACAATCTCTGCTAGGTCGAGCTGAAGAAAGGTAAAGCCCGGAACGGGCCAGGGAATCTGAATAAGAAAAGTAATTACCGCTGCCAGAGCGCCGAAGACCGCTGCTCCAGTGAGTGAAGTGGTTCTCGAAACACTTGTCCTCTGGACACTCATGAGCCGCCGGCTAAGTTCTACTCATAAAAGAGTTTCTACTCATAATTGAGTTGCAGTTCTAACCCCTCTACCCAGAGCCTCGCGCCATGACATGTATCGTCACTTCCTGAAGACATCGAGCGGTATGTGTCTTTCCCTGAGGATCCCGCCTCCTCATGGTGATCAAGTCCTCAGGAGTATCGACGTCGAAAGACAAACGGGAATTCGAGATTGAATAAACAGCGGCCCCTGTCTTCTGCGCTGCTCGAAGGTGGGTGCTGAAACTCCATCTTCCGTATGATGGGCCGATAGCGTTGGGAGGTTCTCGAACCATAGCGTTGGTCCCCGCCTTTAACGACGGGGACAGGACGACTCTCGGTACTGTATCTCCCATCGAGTACAATTCTTTCAGGTCTCTCGACTCCAGAAGGGGAATATCTGCAAGTATTACGGCCACGGAGGACGCCTTCTCACCGAGAGCGAAGTGCGTTGACTGTCGGACACCGGCGTTGAGCCCTTGTCCTTCTTGGTGGAGAAATGACCCATGGGGTAGCTTAGCCTCTTCCGCAACATTTGGGTCAGGAGAAACAACTAGGACCCGGTTGAAAAGCTCAGATTCCTTGACCGCGGTCAGCACGTCTTCCAATAAAGCAATGACGAGTTTTTTCTTGTCTTGTGGTCCTAGTGAGCGGGAGAGCCTGCTCTTGCTATCGAGCAATCCTTTGACCGGGATGATTGCTAAGTTCTTTGTCATAGTGTCTCCGCCAGCTTCAAGGTATCCTCTGCCAACCGGACTCTCGCCGCGGATGAGTCCATGATCGTCTGGGTTGAAGCGACCTTCATTCCAAGCCCGTTAATCTTGGAGGCAACAGTTTTGTCAACATTATCGATAACGAAGCCTCTCAGGAGTCCCTTGTAGAGCTGAGCAACTCCGAGGGGAGAGACCTCCAACCCCAAGTGGCGCATGATACGATCCAATGGACCCTTAATCGATCTTCCCCCAACGATAGGGCTGATACCGAGAATTCGGCCTTTGGTTTTTGCTAGAGCGTTGCGAATTCCGGGTATGGCGAGGATTGGTCCGATGCTAAGGATAGGGTTGCTTGGGCAGAGGATGATGACTTCTGATTTTTCTATCGATTCGACAACTCCTGGAGCAGGCAGCGCTACACTTGCTCCCTCGTAGCTTATGTCCTCCACATTATCCTCGAATTTTCTCTTGACAAAATACTCCTGGAAATCCAATAGTCCTGCAGATGTCTTGACCTTGGTAGCCACCATCTGGTCAGTCATGGGCAGTATTCTGACCTTCACGCCTAGGAAATTTCGAATTTTCTCGGTCAATTCCGATTGGCTGAATCCCTGTTGGAGAAAGGCTGTTCTGAGAAGGTGGGTCGCGAAATCCCTGTCTCCGATCCGGAACCATGTTTCAGCCGAGTAATGTTCGAGTTGCGCCATGCAGTTGTAAGTGTCCCCGGCGATCCCGTATCCCTTTTCCCTATCAACGATTCCCGCGAGCGTGTAGGTGACAATGTCAATGTCAGGGCTGATGTGGACCCCGAGATAGTCAAGGTCGTCTCCAGTGTTGACGATCGCTGTTGTCTTTTCCGGCGGGTAAACTTGTGCAAGGCCCTCCAGGAAACGTGCTGCACCAACCCCGCCTGCGAGGCATACTACTGATCGGAACATGGTGAAGCGCCTGCGAGAGGGCTTGCGCCCGCCCAGCTTCTAGTTAAAGGCTAGCGCTTTTTCGTGCTAGTTTGTCGAGAATGTAGTGTGCCTCTCTGAGCTTGTAGACCGCAGTTCTGAGATACTGGTACCCTTCCAAGGGTGATTTGCTGCGAAGCTCTGTCGCGCGCCGTAGGGATTCCGATGATTCCTTAACTAGTGGAATAGGTTCGGCGTTCCTCTTCCTCACCGGGACGGGCGGATCTTCGTCCTCAAGACTGTAAGTGAGCGAGTAGAGCACACTGCTGTATTCGGCTGCTTCCTCGGCCCACCAAACTTTCTTCTCGGATCCCGTCCCACCTTTCGAGAGATTATCCAGAGCCGCGTCGAGCTTGGCCCTCGCCTCTTCCAAAGCCTTGCCCACTTTCTCCTCCAGCATTCGCTGCTCTTCAGCAAGATCCATCAAGGCGATCCCGACGGTGACTATTCTACCGTGACGCTCTTCGCCAGATTTCTCGGATAGTCAGGGTCGTGGCCTAGAATTACCGACATGTAGTAGGCTAGGAGTTGCAGGGGAACGACGTAGACGATTGGGGTTGCGAGCGATGGGAGGGATTCTGGTATTTCTATCACATCGTCGGATAGGTTTCTGATCTCCTCGTCTCCCTCTTCAATGATCGAGATTATTCTTGCTCCGCGAGCCTTCATCTCCATAATGTTACCGATTATTTTCTTATGAGTCTCGTCCTTCGGTGCCACGAATACCGTTGGGAATCCTTCTTCGATGAGTGCGATAAAGCCGTGCTTGCTCTCGCCTGCAGGATACGCGATCGCTGGGATGTAGCTCAGCTCTAGGAGTTTCAATCGTCCTTCCAAGGACGTTGGCACGCTGATTCCTCTCCCGAGGAAACAGATACTCGACGCGCCACTGCAGCTCTCGGCAATCTTCTTCACGTCCTCCACCCTGGTATTCAGCAGATTCTGGATCAGGGCAGGCGTCCTGTGTAGAGCTTCTTCCAGTTTGCTGATCTCTTTCGATGAAACTTCACCCTTCTTTCTGCCGATCGCAATCGCGAGTCTGAGGAGAACAGTGACCTGTGAGGTGAAGGTCTTTGTTGCTGCGACACCAATCTCGGGTCCCGAGTTCTGTCCGATATAGACGTCGGACAAGCGCATCAACGTGGAACCCAAGACGTTTGTCACGCTGACAATCGAGGCTCCCTTCGCTTTCGCGTCTCTAACGGCGTTGAGAGTGTCCATAGTCTCACCGGACTGGCTGACCGCGAGAATAGCTGTTTTGGAGTTGACCAGGTCGAGAGCTTCGTCTGAGAACTCAGATGCAACAACGACTCTTACGTTCATTCCTGCCAACTTCATTAGGGCTTGTCCTCCAACCAGCCCAGCGTGGTAAGAGGTTCCGCAAGCGACGATGAAGACCTTCTCGGCTTCCATCAGCTTGCTGGCGAGAAGATCATAGTAGATCTCATGGGTCCTCATCGCGTCCCTTATCGTATAGACTTGCTCGTGGATTTCCTTGAGCATGAAGTGTCGGAAACCCTGTTTCTTAGCGGACTCCGGGTCCCAGGTTATCGTGATAGAATCTCTTTTTACAGAAACCCCATTCTTCGCCTTGAGAATCTTAATCCCGTCTGGGTCGAGAATGGCCATTTCCCCCTCCTCAAGGATCAACGCTTTTCGAGTCAGGGGTAGGAAGGCTGCTATGTCGCTGGCGCAGTAGTATTCTCCATCTCCGAGTCCGAGGACCAAGGGGCTTTCCTGGCGGGCGCAGAGAATCGTCTTCGGCTTCTCCACACTCGTTAGGACGATGGAGTAGGCTCCTTCCAGCCGATTGATAGTTTTCCGGAAGGCCTCTTCGAGAGTGAGTCCCTGGCTGAGATATTCCTCAACCATATGCGGGACAACTTCCGTGTCTGTTCTGGAGGCGAACCGGTGCCCTTTGGTTTCGAGTTCGCGTTTGAGGTCGAGATAGTTTTCTATGATACCATTGTGGACGACGGCGATCCGGGATTTGCAGTCGACCAACGGGTGAGAGTTCTCCTGGACTGGGCGGCCATGGGTTGCCCAGCGGGTATGTCCGACACCTACGGGTCCGGGGAGATCGTCGAGGTTGTACTTCGCGTGGACCTCGTCAAGTCGTCCGCTGTCCTTCTTTACACTCAGGGTTCCATCGGATATGGTTACTTCGCCGACAGAGTCGTACCCTCGATATTCTAGCCGCTTGAGGGCGGCGTGGATGAGCGGAGCGGCTTCTTTACCGTCGTGGAGAACGCAGCCGAATATGCCACACATTGGACATTACGGATAGTCTGCGTGGTTGGCATTAAGAGTTCTTGAACGGAGCGTGAGGGGCGGCGCAAGACTCGAGTAGGCCCCCGGGGGCCGGAAAAATCGCGGTTGCTTGTTTCAAGATGTGATTTGAGACCGCTTTCAAGAGCGTTTCAGGAGCCAGTTTCAGATGTCGTTTCGTAACGGGTTTCAAAGAGCGATTTTTAGGACCTAATTTCTCATGGCGATTCCAATTTCTGATTCAGCAGTTCTCGCCATTCTATGTTTTCTAGGGAAAAAGGTATAGTAGAGAACGGAATGGTACATCATAATAATCAGAACCGTCAACTCCGAACTGGTTCGAGCATATGGCTGAAGCACTATTCCTCGTTCTCCTAATCCTCCACATTGGAGCAATAGTTGCTTGGATGGGAGGAGCCGCACTCTTCGTCTCCGTCATCATTCCCTCGCTCTCGAAAATGTCTCCGGCTTCCAGAGCTGAATTCATTATGTCCGCGTTGCCAAGATACCTCAGGTTCATCACCGGAAGCTCAATACTCGCAATAATAGCCGGACTCATCCTCTACGCGTACTACTTCGCAACCTCTCCCGCCTCAAGTTTCCCCGGACTCGTCTACATTCAAGCGGGCGCCGTGCTTGGACTGGTCGTCCTCATAATTGCACTTGGAATCCTAGTCCCCTCAGGCCGGAAACTCATATCACTCGTAAAACAAGGTCCCAAACCACAAGCAGAACAAGCTGCTAAAGATCCGACATTGGCGCAAATCACGAGGTTGCAACGGAGGATGGGAATGGCCGGGCGACTAGGAGTCGCCCTCCTCGGAATCGCCCTAATCCTGATGATAATCGGAGCCAGCTAGATTATCTCTACCTAGGCCGCTCCAAGTCCAGTTCCCACCCGCGTTCTTTCCCCTAGGGATGGAGAGGGGATCGAAGAACCTCATTCCATAACGCTAAATAAGCGGGCGAGACAACTGAGAGATATCTCTGGTGTGAACGGGGATGGGTGGTCATCTTTACTGGCATAGGCCCGCTCCCGAGACCCTCATCCAGGTCTAAGCACCAGAATCAGACTCCAACTTTCACATCAACCGAGCTAGGATACCGACCGAACACTCCTGTTCGAACGCGTCAACGCCGCCGCCTGATCATAGCGAAGTTTGGCGGGTCCAGCTTATCCAACGGAAAAAGAATCAATCTGGCAGCAGAATCTGTCGCTAGAGAATACTCCAAAGGAAACAGACTGGTTGCAGTCGTCAGCGCGGTCGGCAGAACCACTGACGAGCTTCTCGAACTTACGAACCATGGCGCAGGAATAGTAGAAACAGATAGAGACGATATTCTCGCGATGGGCGAGAGAACGAGCGCCAGGATCTTCGCAGCATCATTGAAATCACGCGGGATACAAGCTCGCTACTTCGACCCTTCAGATCGAGACTGGCCAATCATAACGGACCATGACTTTTCAAATGCGAACCCGTTGAGAACGGCGAGCATTCAACGTATTCGAAAATATGTCAAACCTGTGGTCGAGGACGGAATTGTCCCGGTCATCGGCGGCTTCATAGGCCGGACCAGGGATGGACGAATCAGCACGCTGGGACGTGGAGGAAGCGACACCACCGCCCTCCTACTCGCCACCGCACTCGGAGCAGACGAGGTGGTCCTGGTAACCAGCGCGCCAGGAATTCTCACGGGCGACCCTAGCTTGATCAGTAACGCGCATGTTCTCAGAACCATCGACATGAAGGCGCTGATTGGAATCGCCGATAGCGGGACAAAATTCATCCATCGAAAGGCGCTACGATACAAGGACCCAGCGATCAACATCCGAGTCATACCCAGCGCAGCAGGAAGACTCGACGCTCATGGAACACAGATCACAGGCGGACCACTGCCCGAACTGGAAGTGAAAATCCACAATCCCGACCCAGTCGCCTCCATAACCCTAGTAGGAAGAGATCTACCCCAGAATCCAGAACTTATCCGGAAAGTCACGACGATCATCAGAACGAATCTGGTCGCGATCTCACAAGACAGCGATAGCGCGATACTCTACCTCAGCCAGACACCCAGCTTACGTCGACAAATATCAAGACTCCACGACGTAGTCGCAAAGGACCCTCACGGTCTTGCGCTTGCCGCCAGGATGGGAATGGCCCTCATCACAGTCAAAGGAGTAGGCCTGGAAGAGACGCCTGGAGTCGTCGCAAGAATCAGCGATGCGTTGCGCTCCAGTAACATCAACATATTCGGCGTCCTCACCATAACATCCTCCGTCCTCGTCCTTGTCGACTGGAAGGCTAGGAAACAGGCGGGTAAGCTAATCAGAACCTCGCTGGAGAACAACTAGAATGGTAACCAAGAGAAAAGTGGCCGTACTCGGCGCCACCGGAATGATGGGTCAGAAATTCGTCCAGTTACTAGCCCACCACCCATGGTTCGAGGTTAGCGCCGTCGCGGCATCCGACAAGAGCGTTGGTAAGGAATATGCCACCTCGATCGGATCGAGAAAAGAAGCAAACCTCCCAGACGGAATAGGAGGACTCGTAGTTACAGAACCCAAGCCGCAGGCCTTAGACGGCCCGGACCTAGCCTTCTCGGCCCTGCCTGCTGAAGTCGCAGGATCAGTAGAGGAGGATTTCGCCAAAGCGGGAATGCCCGTGTTCTCGAACGCGTCATCGCACAGAATGGACACGTACGTCCCGCTCCTGAATGCGGAAGTAAATCCTGAACACGCTGAGATGGTAGAAGAACAGAAGCGACGGTTGAGGACGGACGGTTTCATAGTTGCCAACCCCAACTGCACGACCGCCATCCTAACCCTCTCTCTCAAACCTCTCCAAGACAAGTTCGGCCTCGAAACCGTTGTCGTGTCCTCGATGCAAGCCGTGTCAGGCGCAGGCTACCCCGGAGTGGCATCCCTAGACATCATGCAGAACGTCATTCCCTTCATCCGAAACGAAGAAGAAAAAGTCGAACATGAAACCAACAAGATACTCGGGACACTATCGAAACCTGCCGGGATTACTGTCTCCGCGAGCTGCAACAGGGTCCCTACACTCTACGGACACATGGAAACAGTCTTCGCTAAGACGCGATCACCTGCGACTCCAAGCCAGATCGTCAAAGCGATGAGAGAGTTCAAAGGAACTCCCCAACACCTCAAACTCCCCTCAGCCCCCGAGCATCCAATTGTCGTCCGGGAGGAGGAAGATCGTCCGCAGACAAGGCTCGATGTCGATGAGGGAAACGGAATGACAGTAACGGTCGGACGGGTCCGGAGAGACTCCGCGTTGAACGGAGTCAAGTACATGGCCCTAGGTCACAACCTGATCCGCGGTGGAGCCGGATGCTCCATCCTCAACGCCGAACTCTTCCTCGCAAAGAAGCTCATCAAGTGATCCAAGAAAAATGGAAACAGGAAAAACCCGCAGACTCAGACGGATATTCAAACAAGATGGCAAGACTGTCATCATACCAATGGACCATGGAGTATCTGTCGGACCAATCGAAGGACTCGCCGACATGAACCAGACGATCGATAATGTGGCCAAGGGCGGAGCAGACGCAGTACTCGTCCACGCCGGCATAGCCAAGACAGTTGACAACCAAGGAATGGGCCTCATACTCCACCTCTCAGGCGCCACACGACTGACCCGAGAGCCAAACTGGAAAACACAACTATCCACAGTCAAACTAGCCCTCCGTCTAGGCGCGGACGCGGTATCTGTTCACATCAACGTGGGATCTGAACACGAGCAGGATATGCTCGACCAGTTCTCGCGAATACTGGATGAATGCGACAATGTCGGCTTACCGGTGCTCGCGATGATGTATCCGAGAGGACCCGGAATCCAGAACGAACACGGCTACGAAGTGGTCAGCCATGCAGCCCGGCTCGGCTACGAGCTCGGAGCAGACGTTGTCAAGACGAACTATACAGGAGATGTTGAGAGCTTCCGAAACGTCGTCAAGAGCGTCAAAGCACCGCTGGTCGTAGCCGGCGGGCCCAAAGCAGGCAGCGAATCCGAAGCTCTGCAGCTCGTCTCAGACTCGCTCAAGGCAGGAGCGGCTGGAGTATCGATTGGGCGAAACGTGTTCCAGCATCCCAAGCAGACTTTGATGACAAGGGCACTCGTCGAGATAGTCCACAACGGAAGCAACCCCACACAAGCACTGTCGATCCTAGGTGAAAGAAGTGAAAGAATTCTGGCTCGAGCCTAACCCCGAACTATCCGCGGAAACCATCCGCAAGATGGTCGCCGAAGCCAAACCGCACACCATCCTCACCGACGTCAAGCTTCCTGGAGTCACCGCGAAAATCGCCTCGCGACTAGAAGGAATGGACATTCTCGTCACATCAAACTCTGACCACGTGTCCAGCGCCAAAAGAAACAAGACTCCTGTGGCGCTTGAGGTTACAATCGGTGACCAGAAGGATCTGGAGAAAATATCGCAAGCGCTGGAGCTGCGTCCTGATTATCTCCTGATCAACTGTCCCAACTGGAAAATCATTCCGCTCGAAAACCTAATCGCAGAAGCGAGAGGACGTTCGAAACTTCTCGCCAGAACCACCAGTTTTGACGAGAGCAGAGCAGCCCTCTCAACTTTGGAGCTGGGAGCGGACGGAATAGCCCTCGCCTCTCATGACACAAACGAGATTCTCAAGACCCGAGACTTGATACTTGGAGAATCAGACGACATCCCCCTCACAGCCGCCAGGGTCACAATCGTCAAGCCCATTGGGACGGGAGCTAGAGTCTGCGTAGACACAACTGAGATCCTTGAGGCCGGCGAGGGACTTTTGACCGGCTCCTCGTCCCAGGCTCTCTTCCTAGTCGAGGGAGAAGTCCACGCCAACCCTCACGTGAACTCGCGACCGTTCAGAGTGAACGCTGGCCCAGTCTCATCATACATTCTGGCCGCGAATGGAAGAACACGGTATCTCTCCGAGCTATCTGCCGGAGAAACCGTCCTCCTGATCAATAGGAGAGGGCGAACCAGAAGCGTTGATGTCGCGAGGGTCAAGATAGAGCGCCGGCCAATGATTCTCGTAGAGGCGAGCATAGGAAAACGAAAGCTGACGACGATACTTCAGAATGCTGAAACTGTCCGGCTTGTCACAAGAGACGGGTCAAAATCAGTTTCAGAGATCAGGCCGGGGGATGAAGTATTGGTCCGGTTCGAAGAGGGCGGACGACACTTTGGAACAAAAGTAGCAGACGAGATGGTCATCGAAAGGTGAACCCCAAAGTCTGCGTTTCCATCTCCTCAACCGACACCCCCGAGCTATTGGGAAGAGCGCAGAGAGCCGAGAGACTTTCCGCGGATCTCGTGGAAGTCAGATTGGACAGGCTCCGCAGCTACCACGGACTCACAAAGATTGCCCGTGCGGTAGAACGACCAATCATCGGAACCAACCGGCCCCTGTCGGAAAAGGGATCCTTCGACAGATCCGAAGCCGAGCGCCTGAAGATCCTGATGGAGGCTGTAGAGGGAGGATTCCAGTACGTAGACCTAGAACTCACCACAACCAAGCTGGACCGCGTCATCAAGACGTTTAGGGAGAAAGGTGCCAAGATCATACTGTCCCACCACGATCACTTCAGAACGCCTGATCCCGCGAAACTCGCCTCAACCCTGGTCCAGCTTCAGAAGTTCAAGCCCGATGTCTGCAAGATCGTCACCACAGCGCAGATTCCTGAAGACAATCTCACCGTCCTCAGCTTGTTGAAAGCGAACCATCAGAACTCGCCACTGGTCAGTTTTGCAATGGGACAGGCGGGAGTCTGGTCGAGACTACTAGCACCGTTCTACGGAGCCCACTTCACCTACGCCTCGCTAGAGAGAGGACTCGAAACCGCCCCCGGACAGTCGACTATTGCCGAACTTCGCCGAATCTACGAGATGCTAGGCGTGGAGTAACAACACATGATCAAGGGGGATACCAGAGTCCATTCCATCTACGGATCGCCAGTAGCCCATAGCCTCAGCCCTGTGATCTTCAACACAACTTTCGAGAAATTATCACTGAACAGGGCCTACGTGCCGTTCGAAGTCAGTAGAGACAACCTGAAACGAGCGGTAGAAGCGGCCCGCACGCTCGAGTTTGACGGGTTCAATGTTACAATGCCCCACAAGACCGCTATCTTGGAAATGTTGGACGGGCTTGACGAGAACGCAAAGAAAAGCGGATCAGTCAATACAGTTGTCCGAACCAAGGGCGGACTTGTAGGATACAACACTGACGGAGAGGGAGCTGTCAGAGCTCTGAGAGCCTACGGTTTCGAACCCAGCAATAAGCGGATAGTGGTGCTCGGGGCTGGAGGAGCGGCTCAGGCACTAGTTCATCGTTTTTCGACAGAAAACAACACGATCAAGATTCTTAACAGAACTTTGGACAGGGCTCGAGGGCTGGCTGATAAAGCAACCGGCCTCGGAAAAGTCTCGTATGGAGAACTTACCAAGAGTAGTTTGGAGAACTGTCTCGATGATGCGGATCTTCTTGTCAACGCGACTCCAATACGGACTTCGACTCTCGCATCCAAGCTCAAGATTTCTCCAGAGAGAGTGAAGGATATCGACTGGGTCTTCGACCTCGCATACGACAAACCCGCCGAACCTCTTCCTGCACGACTTGGCACGATAAGTCCGTTAGAGATGCTCGTGCACCAGGCTGCCTTGTCCTATGAAATATGGCTCAACCAGCCCGCTCCCTTCGCTCTCATGCGTTCCACACTTGTAGATTATCTGCGAGAGGATTGGAAATGAAGGGTACCGGCCAGGCTCTTTCCCACGGGGCTATCAGCATTCTAAACGCATTTCCAACAGGCAAGGGAGGTGCTCTAGGAGTAGACCTTTGGACCCGAGCGAAGGTTAGCTTGCGAGAGGGACCGGGCCAGATTTCCGGATTCATATCCTCCGACCCAGAAGAATCGAACAAGCTCGCCGTCACAGTGGTCCAGAAAGTCCTGGAACATTATGGGTACGAGAGGAAGCTGCAGGGAGAGGTGATCACTTCCTCTAACATTCCAACAGCTGTAGGTCTCAAGAGCAGCAGCGCGGCAGCCAACGCCGTGGCCTTAGCCACTGTATCCGCCTTGGACGAGGAGCCAGCTGATGATGAGCTGGTTGCAATTGGAGTAGGGGCGTCCATTGAATCCGGGGTAAGCCTGACGGGCGCCTATGATGATTCCTTCGCATCCTATCACGGCGGCGCTGTCCTAAGCGATAACGATCATAGAAAGGTGGAAAAAGTTCTCAAGGTCCCCAGAGATTTCAAAGTCCTCATACTTGTTCCATCGCGAAAAACTCGAACCGGACAGCTGGACCGGACAAGGTTTGCGCCTATCCGAAGGATTTCAGAACTAGCATACAGCGAAGCCAGCAACGGCCACATCTGGGACGCACTTACCCTTAACGGCCTCGCCCTTTCATCCATCCTCGGAGAAGACCCCCGTCCAGCACTCTCGGCCATCGAAGCTGGGGCGTTTGGAGCTGGACTATCCGGCAAGGGACCAGCCGTAGCGGCAGTAGTTGACGAGAATAGGCTGAAACCAGTGCGGCAGGTGTTCGAGAAATTCGATGGAAGAATAATCGAGGCAAATCCCAACTTCACGAAAGCGCTGATTGAGACTTGAGAGTCAGGATCAAGGGTCCACAGGCGCTTCACGGAAAAGTGAAGGCTCCCGGCTCCAAGGCATACACCCACAGAGCGCTCCTAGCCTCTCTATTATCGGAGGGAAAATCTGTCATCGAAGGAGCGTTGCATTGTGATGATACCCAGCGAACACTTGAAGGGATCCGGTCGTTGGGAGCGAAAGTTCTAGTCAAGAAAACCCGAACAATTTCTAATGGAGTCAGGAGACCGACAACATCTAACAGGCCCATTGACTGCGGTGATTCGGGAGCCACCCTCAGGTTCCTTACCGCTATTTCGTCTACGTCTCTAAAGACAGTTAGGCTGCGGGGTAGCCGGAGGCTTGCCAACAGACCCATGGATCCGCTTGTGAAGGCTGTCAACGTTCTAGGTGCCTCCGCCCGGGCGATTTCCGATGCCCATGGACTAGAGGTACTGGTTAGAGGACCTCTTCGAGGAGGAGAAGTTACGGTTCGGGGCGACATCAGCTCCCAGTTCATCTCAGGACTTCTATTCGCAGCCCCCATGGCGATGAGAGACGTCACGATCAACGTTGATGGCTCGCTGGAATCGCGCCCTTACGTGAACATGTCCATTGATGTATTGAGAAAGCATGGAATCTCGATCGAGGAATACGATGAGAAGTTCAAGATTCCGGCACCCCAAAGCTTCGCGCCAGCTACTCACCATGTTCCGGGAGATTTTTCGTCCGCAGCCTTCCTCATCGCCGCGACCGGAACCGCGGGAGACGAGATCACGATTTCCGGCCTTGGATCCTACGACTTCGAACCTGATTCTGCAATATTGAAAATCCTTCCTGAAATCGGGCTCGAAGTCCAACAGAATGGAGATGCTCTGACTATCGGGACGGGGGAACTAGATGGATTCGAGTTCGACGCGAGTAATAACCCGGATCTTGTCCCCCCGCTTGAGACCCTTGGATGCTTCGCGGACGGCTCATCAGAAATCCGAGGGGTAAAGAGGCTAGTCTACAAAGAGTCAAACAGGTTGCAAACTCTCCCGACCGAGTTGGTGAAGATGGGCGCCAAGATTCATGCCGAAGACGACGTAATCAAGATTGAAGGAAGCAGAGAATTGATCGGAAGTGCGCTCGATTCACACAGCGACCATAGGGTGGCGATGGCATGCGCAGCCGCCTCTCTTGGTGCTAAAGGAGAGTCAATAATACACGATTCGGAGGCAGTTTCGAAATCTTACCCGGAATTCTTCCAAGACCTCGCCAGATTGGGGGTACAGCTTAGTGTGGAGTAATTCCATCGGCAAAGCCTTCGTTGTTACCTGCTTCGGAGAGAGCCATGGCCCGGGAGTAGGCGTTACTGTTGACGGTTGCCCGGCCGGACTCTCGTTGACGCTCGATGATATTCAACAGGCATTGGACTTGCGGATCCCGCCAGAGAAAGAGGTTGTTTCTGCGCGACGGGAGCCTGATGTTGTAGAGCTATTCTCCGGAGTATTCCAGGACCATACGACGGGGGCGCCGGTGACCTTGCATATCAGAAACAAGGACGTGAAATCCTCTGATTATGAGCCTCTGAAGGACGTCGTTCGGCCTGGACACGGGGATTATCCGGCGAAGGTGAAGTATGGCGGTTTCAGCGACTATCGAGGGGGCGGAAGGCTGTCAGGACGAATGACCGCAGCGTTCGTTGCCGCGGGAGCGATTGCCCAGAAACTTCTCTCCACGTTCGGAGTGGAGGTCCTTGCCTACACCCAGTCTATCGACGGAGTTCGATTGGATAACCCTCCCAGTAATGAAGCGGTCAAGAAAGTCACCTACGAGAACTCGATGAGATGCCCGGATCCGGTTATCGCGGAGAAAATGCGGCAAGCAGTGATAAACGCAAAGGCCGATGGGGACAGCGTCGGAGGAGTCGTCGAATGTACAGCGCTAAACCTTCCGGTGGGCGTTGGTGAGCCACTCTTTGACGCCATCGACTCGGAGCTCGCCAAGATACTTTTCGGAATCCCCGCGGTCAAGGGAGTTGAATTTGGAGCCGGGTTCCACGCAAGTCGTCTGAAGGGGTCCGAAAACAACGACCAGTACGTCATCAAAGAGGGAAAAGTTGTCACGCTAACCAATAATTCTGGAGGAGTGCTGGGGGGAATGTCGACAGGAATGCCGCTGCTGCTCAGAGTTGCGTTCAAGCCACCCTCCTCAATTGCGAGGGAGCAAAAGACCGTGAACGTTTCTGAAATGGAGGAGACTAAGCTTGGGGTCAAAGGACGACACGACCCATGCGTAGTCCCCAAGGCCGTCCCCGTCGTCCAAGGAATGGTGTCGATTGGACTGGCGGATTTGATGATCCGCGGCGGAGTGATTCCTCGAGTCCTGAAGAGCTAACTCTCAATGGACGATGTTACTAGGATTCGGGACAGGATAGACGAGCTAGACCAAGAGATAGTCAGGCTTCTTAAGAACAGGTACGAGAACGCTAGGCTCCTTGGACGTATCAAGCAGCAGAGACATCTCGATTATCGCGATCCCGAGCGACAGAAAATCATCCTCCGAAAGATAGAACGCGCAGCCACATCACTGGACCTCGACCCGAACCTCATACGGCCAATATTCGACCAGATTTTTGCTCTGAGTGTGGAGGCCCAGCGAGACCACTCTGAAAAGTCTGCGAAGAGACTTGACCAAGCAAAAATTCTAATCGTGGGCGGAACTGGCGGGATGGGACGTTTCTTCGCAAGGTTCGCCAGCCTCCAAGGGGCGAGAGTCAAGCTAGCGGGCCGAGAGATCAATAAGACTCGGACAGCTGCCAAGGAGATGGAGGTCGAACCAGGAACAATCCTGGACGCAGCCTCCTCGGACATTGTAATCCTAGCCGTGCCGATGGAGGAAATCGTCAGAGTTGCCACCGAAACAGCGTCTCTGATGACTACCGGCAGCCTGCTTGCTGACCTCTCCTCAGTCAAGACTGGAATTTCGGACAGGATCAATGAAAAAATTCCGAAAGGACTGGAGTACGTGAGTTTGCACCCCCTCTTTGGACCGAACACAGATCATCTTCACGATCAAACCATCGTAACCGTGTCCTACCGGTCTGGCCAGAAGTGGTCCAAGCTAGCTCGTGCACTCCAGGGTGGCGGATCGAAGCTCATTACAATGTCAGCGGCTCAGCATGACAAGGCCATGGCCTACGTGCAGGGTCTCCATCATTTTACGCTGATTTCTCTCGGACTAGGCCTCGACGGGATGGGAGGAGAACCTAGGACTCAATCTCTTCGAGACACTGAAGGCAGGATCGTCAGCTTGCTTGACAGCTGGGACACGATTGTCGGAATCCAACAGCTGAACCCGTTCCTCCCTCCTGTCAGACAGAAATTTGTTGAAGTTGCAACCAATCTTGCCCAGATTCGATCAAAGCAGTCGAGTGGCATGAAGAAAAGACTTGCATCTAATGTACAGAAGTGGTCACGCAAGCTATAAAAGCGACATACCAGCAAGGAGGCAAAGGCGATATCCATGGGGTATAGTCTTTGGACAGCAGCTGACAACGCGCCCCACCAGGCTGAACTACCTTCCTCTAGAAACTAGAAAGCAACCAATCGACGTTTTCGCATCCATCAGAAACAGGTCCGAAACATGCTTCATCCTTGAGTCAGTTGAGGGACCTCGCCGCCTAACCAGGTACACGTTCCTAGGATTCGACCCCCAGAAGATCATTCGAGCTTCTAAGAACCAGGCTGAGATCCTCGATCGGCAGAGATCGGAAAGACGGATCGAGAAATGTCAAGACCCTCTAACCCTCCTAGCCAATCTCAACAGCCCGGTCAAAGAACGAAACCCAGGCGAAAGATACGCTGGGGGCCTAGTCGGATACGCGTCCTATGACCTCGTGCGCTCCTTTGAAAGAATCCCTAGATTAGGAAACAAAGGCAACGGGTTTCCCGATGTAGAATTCGGACTCTTCGAGGACGGGATCGTTTTCGACCATCTCAGCGGCAAAACACACTACTTCTACCGAGAGGAAAACAGGATCGAAAAAGCGAAAGAATTGCTGGGAGATTCTGCCGGCAGCGATCAGGTTAGTTTCGGCAAGCCGAAGTCGAATGTTAGCCAAGAGGATTTCTGCGAACGAGTCGGAGAGGCCAAAGACTACATTGAATCCGGAGATATCTTCCAGGTAGTTCTGTCGAAGAGATACAAGATTCCGTTCAAGGGCTCGCTCCTTCGGTTCTACCGGGCGCTGAGGAGGATCAACCCGTCTCCCTACATGTACTACCTCAAGTTTGGCGACAGGGAAATAGTAGGATCAAGCCCAGAGATGCTGGCCCGAAAAATCGGTCGCAACGCGGAAAGCTTCCCCATCGCGGGAACGCGGCCCTTCACTGGAGATTCTGCGCGGAACAAAGCACTGGCAGCCGAACTGCTTCAGGACGAAAAGGAACAAGCAGAACACGTAATGCTCGTGGACTTAGCCCGAAATGATCTTGGTAGAGTCTGCGACTACGGGACCGTCAAGGTTCCCGAGTTCATGAGAGTTCAGGGCTACAGCCACGTCCAACATATTGTTTCCAGAGTCACTGGACAACTGAGAAAGAACGCAACTAGCTTCGACTTGTTTAGGGCCGTCTTTCCTGCCGGCACAGTTTCGGGAGCCCCGAAGGTTCGCGCGATGGAGATCATTGAGGAACTGGAAACCACTGCGAGGGGTCCTTACGCGGGAGCTGTCGGTTACTTCTCTGCGAATGGAAGCGCGGATTTCGCGATAACAATCAGGACCCTTTGTGCCCAAGACGGATATTGCTATCTCCAGTCCGGAGCAGGGATAGTTGCCGATTCCGTCCCTGACCGGGAATGGATCGAGTCGGAGAGAAAGACGGCCGCATTGTTCACGGCCATGGATCAAGCCCAGGAGGAATACCCGTGAAGGTTTTGATCCTCGACAATTACGACAGCTTCGTCTACAACCTGGCCCAGTATGTGGGTGAGATCGCCGACGAGGTCGTCGTGAAACGGAATGATGAGATTGATGTCGCAGGTGTCAAGGAACTTTCACCTGATAGGATCGTAATCTCTCCGGGCCCGGGCACCCCCAGCGATACCCGGTTTTTCGGAATTTGCACAGCAATTCTCCGCGAGGTAAGCAGGCAAACCCCAACCCTAGGAGTTTGTCTAGGACACCAGGGCATTGTTCACGCTTTTGGCGGCAAAATAGTTCGAGCTAGGAAACTACGCCATGGCAAGACCAGCCCGATCAGACACGACGGTAAAGGAGTTCTCCGTGGAATCAAGAGCCCCTTCGAGGCTACGAGATATCACTCGCTTATCGCGGAAGGAAGGAGCCTTCCGAAAAGCCTCAATGTGACCGCCCAGTCTATCGATGACAATGAGATAATGGGCGTCCGCCATAGAGAGTTTCCGATTGAAGGAGTCCAGTTCCATCCAGAGTCCATCCTTACGGTGCCGGGGCATCGGATTATCGAGAACTTCCTAGAGGACTGATCAAGATGATCAAGGAATGCATCCCGCTTCTCCTCGAGAACCACGAATTGACGCCCGACCAGGCGAAGGCTACCATGAAAGAAATCATGTCTGGAGAAGCGACATCATCGCAGGTCGCAGCCTTTCTGATAGGACTGAAAAAAAAGCGGGAAACAGCTGACGAAGTCACCGCCCTAGCCCAAGTAATGCGGGAATTCAGCAGGAGAATCCACCCGAAAATAAACGGCTACCTATTGGATACTTGCGGGACCGGCGGGGACAGAACGAAAACGTTCAATGTCAGCACCACCGCGGCATTCGTAATCGCGGCAGCCGGTGTTCCTGTGGCAAAACATGGCAATCGATCGTTCACAAGCAAATGCGGAAGCGCAGACGTTCTCGAACAATTGGGCCTGAACCTGAACATGGAAGCAGAGCTGGTCGAGCGAGCGATCGAAGAGATCGGAATCGGGTTCATGTTCGCACCCAACTTCCATCCCGCGATGAAAAATGTAGCCTCAGTGAGACGCGAGATAGGCGTACGCACCGTATTCAACATACTCGGCCCACTAACGAACCCTGCAGGGGCAAATGCCCAGCTGATAGGAGTCTACGACAGTGAGCTTCTAGAACCGATGTGCCTCGCAGCACACAACTTGGGCGCGAAATCTGTGATGACAGTCTACGGGCTCGACGGAGTCGATGAGATCTCCATCACGGGTAAAACGATCATTGTAAGGCGTCAACACGGAAGAATATTCCGAGACGAGGTGGAGCCAGAGGATCTCGGCTTCAAGAGAAGCACAGCCGAGGAGGTTGCCGGATCGGACCCGGAGGAGAACGCACGCCTGACGGCCAAAATCCTATCAGGACATCTAGGACAGAATGATCCCCGCGTTCAAATGGTTTTGGCGAACGCGGCCGCTGGACTCGTATTGTGCGAAAAAGCAGAGAACTTCCGAGAGGGAGTCGAGATAGCTTCCAAAGTTGTGAGCGATGGAAAGCCGTTCCAAACACTGAATCAGCTTGTAGAGTTCTCGGGTGGAGACACTCACCGGCTCAAGAACCTGGCTTGACATCCTTGGTGGACCACTTGCCCGAACTCGCTGCAAAGGCCAGAGCTAGAGTCAAGCGAGGCTACTACGACAGCAGTGGAAACGCAAACGCGTTTCGAAGAAGCCTGGTCAAGACCATCCAAGACTGCAGAAAGACGCCGGTCATCACGGAGATAAAATACGCTTCCCCGTCGGCTGGAAAGATCAGAGAATCTGGAAGCCCCCTTCTGATTGCAAAAGCAATGCTAAGTGGCGGAGCGTGTGCACTCTCGGTCCTTACGGACCCCGAAAACTTTGATGGCAATTTAGACACTCTGGCTACAATCAGTAAGGAAGTACAGGTGCCGACGATAATGAAAGACATCGTAGTGTCGCCGAAGCAACTCCAGGCTGGACGGAGGGCAGGAGCCAGTGTAGTGATCTTGATTTCCGAAATCTTCAGCAGGAAATTGTCCAATGTTGGGCTTGATAGCATGATTCTTGAGGCTAATCGGCTTGGACTGGAGGTCTTAGTGGAGGCGAACAGCGCTAGCGAGTTTGACAGCTTACGGAGATTCAGACCTGACCTCTACGGTATCAACAACCGCAATCTGTCTACTTTCCAGTTGGACCTCTCGACTACCGAGAAGATCCTTGCAGAGAACGTTGATGTTGACAGGCCGGTTGTTTCTGAAAGCGGGATAGAATCTCCGCGAGATATTAGACGGCTCAAGGCCGCGGGCGCGGAAGCTTTTCTTGTGGGAACTTCGATAATGAGATCGTTCGACATCGAGGGCAAGGTCAGGGAGCTGGTTAACGCTTGAAGAAACACGCAGAACCTAGAACAGGTTCGAGGCCGGGCAAGTTCGGAAAATACGGCGGACAGTATGTCCCTGAGACCCTGATGGAGCCACTGAGAGCACTTGAGGAAGCATACAACAAGTTCTCCCACGACCCCTCCTTCAAGAAAGAATTGGCGAGCTGGCTAGACAGTTTCGCCGGCAGACCTACGCCACTGTACCTTGCTGCAAATCTGACTCGCCACGTTGGAGGGGCTAGAATCTACCTGAAGAGAGAGGACCTCTTGCACGGTGGAGCGCACAAGATCAACAATACTCTAGGCCAAGCTCTCCTTGCCAAGAAAATGGGGAAGCGAAGGATCATTGCTGAAACAGGGGCGGGACAACATGGGGTTGCTACTGCTATGGCCTGTGCAGCTCTAGGGTTGAGCAGTGAGGTCTACATGGGAAGCGAGGACATGGATCGGCAGAAATTGAACGTGTACAGGATGAAGATGCTAGGCACCAAGGTGCATCCAGTTGAGTCCGGGTCCAGGACTTTGAAGGATGCGATCAATGAGGCGTTGAGGGATTGGGTTACAAATGTTCAGGATACGTACTATCTTCTGGGATCGGTTGTGGGCCCACATCCTTACCCGACGATGGTTCGGGACTTTCAGAGCGTGATCGGGAAAGAGGCGCGGAAGCAGATCCTACAAACCGACGGTAAGCTCCCGAAAGCTGTTGTTGCATGCGTCGGTGGGGGAAGCAATTCGATCGGAATCTTCCATTCGTTCGTGCACGATCTGGATGTCGACCTATGCGGAGTCGAGGCAGGCGGCGAAAGTTTGTCGCCGGGCCAAAACGCCGCACCGTTGGTTGCCGGACGCGAAGGGGTCCTTCATGGCATGATGACTTATGTTCTGCAGGACGAAGTGGGGCAAGTTCAGACGACCCGGAGTATTTCAGCCGGGCTTGACTATCCCGGGGTCGGGCCGGAACACGCCTTCCTGATGAACGCGGGGCGAGCCAAATATGTTACAGTGTCCGATGAAGAGGCTCTGGACGCTTTCAAGAATCTCTCACAATTGGAGGGGATCATGCCTGCTTTGGAATCGGCCCACGCTATCAGTTACGCGATGAAGCTGGCGAAGAGTCTCGGGACGAAGGATTCGATCATCGTCAACCTATCTGGCAGAGGCGACAAGGATGTGGAGATAATTGCCAAGCACCTCCCACGATGAGGATAGGATTAAGGCGAAGTTCCGAGAACTTCATAGCCGCGGAGACGGAGCGTTGGTCGCTTACCTGACAGGTGGCGACCCGGACCCGAAATCGTTCCTGAACAATTCTATCGCTTTGATAGAGGGTGGAGCAGATATTGTCGAGGTCGGGATTCCATTCTCAGACCCTATTGCAGATGGTCCGGTGATCCAAGCTTCTAGCATGCGGGCCTTGTCCCAAGGAGCCACGCCTAAAGGAATCCTGGGTTTGATCCGAGAACTCTCATCCCAGTTTCCGGTCCCGTTTGTCGTCTTGAGTTACTATAATCCGATTCTTGCGATGGGCTTGGACCGCTTCCTAACTAAAGCCCGTGAAAGCGGTGTTGATGGGATCGTCGTCCCGGATTTGCCTGTTGAAGAGAGCGACGAATTCAGAAACCTTTCCCTGAAACACAATATCGATAACATCTACCTAGCAGCACCAAACACCTCTAAGCTGAGACTGCGAACTATCCTGGATAGGTCGAAGGGTTTTCTCTATCTCGTCTCTCTCTACGGTGTTACGGGTCCTAGGGACACTCTTAGCCCCCAGGCATTAGAAGCTGTCAGCTCAGTCAAGTCGCTGGCAAAGGGAAAGATTCCCATCTCCGCGGGGTTCGGCATCTCCCGGCCTGAACACGTATCGGCCATCATCAAATCGGGAGCTGATGGAGCAATAGTCGGGAGCGCACTGGTTAACATCGTATCACAGTATATCGAAACTCCAGACGAGGCTGCTAACTATTTGAGGGATGCCATAACGAAACTGAAAGCCGCAACCAAAAAATCTTGAGGTAGCTGTCTCAATTGTGAGAGCAAGTCGCGGGTTATCTCAGAGACTTGTTTCACTTCCGGGTTGAAGGTGGCTACTCAGACCACCTTTCCCAGTGTATTTGGTTCGTGGATTGCCTGAGAGTTTTCAGTTTCTTCCTCATTTCTGGACCGAAGCGTCGTTCTTGTTCGTGTTTGTAGCCTACTGGGATGATTGCGAGCGGAATTATCGAGCCGTCTAATGGAAGCTTGAGGCTTTCGGCAACCATTTTCTCGTCAATCGCTCCGATGAATGACGCGGCCATTCCTTCCTGGAAGGCAGAAAGGATGAGAACGATGGAGGAGAAGGCACTGTCGGTCAGCCACCATGGAATTCTTGAGGTCTTCTCCGCCGGACTTCCATATTTGGATTCGAATCGGGGCTTGTTACCGCACGGGACCACGACGACGGGAGCGTGTTCAATGACCCCCGAACTATCCCCGCATAGCCCGCATATTCTTGTTCTCGGCCTGCTTCGGCGAGTTTTCTCTTTGTCTCAGGGTCTCTGATCACAACGAGATCGAAGTCTTGAGTGAAACCTGCGCTGGGGACGTGTCGTGCGTTTTCGAGAATCTTATGTAGAATGGCATCCGGTACTTCCTTGTCTTGAAACCCGTAGACGTTCCTACGTTTTCTGAGAAGAAGGTCAAACTCCACTCGTGATTCGCCCTAGACGTTTGATTATAGTAGTCTGAAATCTTCTTTGACTGTCGTGAGGACGATGTGGGTATTCGTTCGTTCTACGAAGGGCATGGCTAGCAGAGCTTTAGTGAATTTACTCAGGTCGTCTCGGCTCTTGAATTTCGCGATGACCATCGCATCGGTGAGCCCTGTAACGTCGTATACGGCTAGTACCTGAGGCATCTTGGCGACCTCCTTCTCCAGCTCGAGTAGCTTGCCTTTGGCGACGCTCACCTCTGTGATTGCGGTAAGCTGGAAGCCGATCTTGTCATGGTCGAACATAGCCGAGTAGCCGCGTATGATTCCCGCCTTCTCCAGTTTTGCGGTTCTCGATTGGACTGTGGTTGTGGAGACGCCTAGCTTGTGCGCTAGCTCCCTGTAGGAGAGGCGAGCGTCGATGAGATACCAGTGAAGAATCTTCTTATCGAGATCGTCAAGGACGATATCTTCGACCTTCAACTCGTCTTTCGAGCCTGTCATGCTTTGACCTGTTCCAAACGGGTCCTAAGCAGCTCGGTGACCTGTCGGGGGTCGGCTCGTCCCCTCACCTCGGCCATTACTAGGTTCATCATTCGTCCGAGAGCTTTGGTACCGTTTTCTTGAACCAGGGTTTGATTCGATTCAACGATTTCGCTGATGATATTCTCTAGGTCCGACTTGGTTAGCATTCGAAGGTTCAACATTTCCACCGCTTCTTCGGCGGCCCCATCCGCATGGAATGAGAGCCATTTGAGAACGTCGAGAACCGACTCCTTTGCAGTTGAACCCTTGGAAACCAGGTCGAACGTTTGCTTAAGCTGGTCTTCCCCCACGTTTTCCACGGGCACTTGTTCCCGTTGCAGGCTTCTCAGAGATTCCGTAAGGATTGTTGCGACGAAGCTGGGTGCGACCCCTTTTGCTCTAGCGACGATTTCCTCGAAAGCGGGAAGATAATCAGAATCCACTAGCTGTGCGGCTAGCTTGGGGCTGAGACTATGCTTTGTCTCTAGCTCTTTCGCGAGCTCTTCCGGCATTCGGGGAAGGTTCTCCCAGAGTCGTTCAAGTCGGTCCTGGCCGATTTGAACCGGTGGGACATCGGTCTCTGGATACATTCTCGCAGCTCCAGGCCTTGGGCGCAGATAGACAGTGGTCCCATCAGGGTTTGCCGCCCGTGTTTCTTCTGGAACTCGTTCCACGGCCTCCCGAGCACGTTCTACAACGGCCCTCAAGCCGTCTTTCGCATTGTCGAGATCGTCTGCTACGATAACGAACCCATCAAGTTCTCCACATCCGAGGCTCTTCGCGACTTCTTCAATATGGGTTGAATCAATTCCATACGCAGGAAGCTCGTCTGAATGAAAAATTCCTCCGACCCTACCCCAGAAGATTGCGCGTTTTGCCATCTCTGTTCCGAGCCGAATGTTGGGGATGAGTTCGCGTTTGAGAAGTCCCTTGAAACTGGGAAGTTTGACTGCTAGTGCTACTCCTCCTTGATTGAGAGTGGATTGGACGATCTTCGATTCGGAACCTGAGAGAATGCTCGTTACGTCAACGAATTCCTCTTTGATATCCGAAGTCTTGACGTTCCTCTGCCGGAGTTCATCTCTTATCTCGATAAGCCCGAGCTGTCTTTGAACCTCGTAGCCTACAGCTTTGGAAACGAGTTCGAGCTCCTGAACCCCCTTGACCTCGATGAGGGCGCCATCCTTGATCGATACGTTAAGATCCTGCCGTATGCTTCCTAGACCTCGTTTCACCTTCTTGGTTGCCCGGAGAATGCGGCCAATGGCGAAAGCAACTTTTCCAGCTTGCTCTGGGTCATGAATTATTGGTCCAGTTGAGACTTCTATCAGTGGAACTCCGAGTCGATCGAGGCGGAAGACTACTGAGGTCTTTGTGTCGCCTGTTTTTCGCCCTGCGTCCTCTTCGAGGGTTACTTGTTCTATTGGTACTTCCACTCCGTCCACTGTTATGGACCCGTTGAGTGCGATGACAGCGGTTCGTTGGAATCCGGTTGTGTTGGACCCGTCGATGACCACCTTTCGCATAATGTGAATCTCGTCCATCGGCTTTGCGTGTAGGAGCATGCTCATGGTAAGGGCGACATCCAATGCTTCCGAGTTCAGCGGGTGGGGAGGTTCCTCATCCAGTTCCACGAGGCAGGTGGTTTCCGGGTCCGCCTCGTAAGTGATGGTCTTGCCCTTATGGAACTCGAAGAGGGCGGCTGGATCAATTTGGCCTAGCTCACTTTGCGTGGGCCGAAGTCGGCGTTCGAAGGTGACCGTTGGTGGCTTTGTTGATAGAATGGTTGGACAGTCGCAGAAGAGCTTGTGCTCAGTGTCGAGCTGTCGGTGTATCTCGACGCCGACCTTGAGGCCGACGGCTCGATAATCTACGGACGACTAGGAAGCCTCCACCAATGTCCTTGAAGTCATTTCGCCTGCAATCGACTGAACCATCATTTCTCGAATCTTGCCGGCTGATTTGGTCTGGGCTGCAACCCACATCAGCTTGACAATTGCCGTTTCAGCGATCATGTCTTCGACAGGAGTGACTCCGAGATTGAGTAGGTCGCGCCCGGTGTTGTAGACGTTCATGTCTACACGTCCCCATATGGTCTGGGAGGTCATGAAGAAGGGGACGTCCCGCTTCAACGCCTTCTTCACAGAATCAAATAAGTGTCTGGAAACATGACCTAGCCCTGTTCCCTCGAGGACAATCCCGCGTGCTCCTGCAGAAACGGCTGAGTCAATTATGGCAGTGTTGAACCCGGGGTAGAATTTGATCAAGTACGCATTTTGGTCAAAACGAGATTTCAAGGCCAGCTTCCGGGACCTGTCTCTGTTTGGGACTCCGTTCGTCATTTTGATCTGGCCGGTCTTCAGATCGTAACTTGCTATAGGCGTGGAGTTGATAGACTTGAACGCATCTCGACGACTCGTGTGACATTTTCGAACTCTGGTGCCTCGATGAGCAAGGATGATTTGGTCGGAGAGGTCTTGGTGCAAAGCAACACCGACAAGGGCCATATCGGCTCGGGCGGCTAGGGCGACTGCTCCTGTGAGGTTTGAGGCCGCGTCTGAGCTGGGACGGTCAGAAGATCGCTGAGCACCGACAAGTAGGACTGGAACGGGCAAGTTTGCAAGCGCGAAACTCAAAGCTGCCGCCGTATAGTGCAAGGTGTCTGTTCCATGGCTTATCACGACCCCCTCTACACCACTGGCTATCCTTCTGGCGACTTCATTGGCCATGCCCTTCCAATGGATTGGGCCAATGTTCTCGCTGTACTCGCTGAAGAGTATGTGAGCGTCTATTTCGGCGATTGACGAAAGTTCGGGGACGACGCTTGCAAGGTCAGCCGCTGTGAGTGCAGGCTGCACAGCACCAGTGCGATAATCGACCCTACTGGCGATAGTCCCGCCGGTGCTTATGATGGCAACCTTGGGTAACCCGACATGACTCGCCGGTGGTGAAGGCTTCGTGAAATGGGGTTTCTCGCCCTGCCCGATCACCTCCAGCTTTTCTGCTCTGTCGAGAGAGATGCCCATGTTGTAGCCGTTTTTCATCTTCAAGACTACGTGAGTGCGATCAGAATACTCCGACCGAGGAATCAAGGTCCCTTCGAACGTTTCGCCCGATTTCGAGATGAGGCGGATGACGCTACCGATTTTGGCCTTGGATTTCCTTAGCTGTTGAAGGACTTGCCCCTGGTATCCTTCTAATTCTCGGACGGTCATTCATGCAACACGTCTTCAAGGTGAATCCTTGAGTTATGTATCTGGTTAAGGATTCTTACGCTACTTTCTTGGACATGTAAGGTCCGTCGTGTGTGTAGCCGAAGCGAGAGTAATACCCCTTGGTACCGAGGGCACTAATCACTAGTATTTTTTTGCGATCGCATTCTTCGCGAGATATTCGTTCTGCTTCCGCGAGAAGCTTGGACCCGTAGCCCTTGTGCTGGAACGCACCCGCTAGCCTGTCTCCAACCGGAACAGTCTGCCCGAAAATGTGCAGTTCCCTGATAATTGCTACCTCCTGTCCCGCTATTTCGGGTCTGTGAGCTTTCTCAGCTGGTATTCGAAGTCGAATGTACCCAACGAGGATGTCGCTTTCGGGATCCTCGAAAGATAGGAAATTGTCGGTTCCCCCGGAACCTTCATAGTTGATCCTTTGAAGTCGGACTTGTTCCAAGTCAGGACTTTCTCCTCTATTGAGGAAGTGGATACCGACTTCTCTGCATCTGATGCACTCACATTTCATGTCGCGACGCGTCATCTCTTCCTGGACGAGCTGGCGGAGATTCCCGTGCTTCACGCCGTCAGCGATCCCCTCCACCGGTATCTCTCTCTGGATCCTCATGATCCTAATCCAGCGTGGGACGAACTGTTTGATCTCTGCGATGAGACGGGCTGATTCCTCCGTGGAGTAGGGCTTGTACTCTCCTCTCTTCCATTCTTCGTAGAGCTGAGTTCCGGGCGTGACTAGACATGGATAGATCTTCAGCATGTCAGGTTTGAAGTTCGGGTCTTCGAAGATTTTCCGGAACGCGTCTAAATCCCGCGAAGCGTCGCAGCCTGGGAGTCCAAGCATCATATGATACCCGACCTTGATTCCTGAATCCTTCAGGGTCTGTGTTGCCTGAACAACATCGGCGACAGTATGGTCTCGATGAATTCTCTCATAGACATCGTCGTACAAGGTCTGGACCCCAATCTCGACGCGCGTCACCCCCATGGAGAGCATGTGATCCACATGGCCCTTCCGCGACCAGTCCGGCCTAGTCTCGACAGTGATCCCAACATTCTTGACATTTGCTAGTTCCGCGAGATTCTTCGCTTCTTCCAGAGAAGGTGAGTCGACGTCATTCAACGCATCGAGGCATCGTTTGACGAAGTCTTCCTGGTAGGTTCGCGGAAGAAATGGGAAGGTACCACCGACAAGGATCAGCTCTACTTTGTCGACCGGGTGCCCCATTGCCCGAAGCTGGACGACTCTGCTTTGAACCTGGAGGAAGGGGTCGTATTCATTCTCCAAGGCTCGCATGACCGCTGGTTCCTGTCCAGTGTAGGCTCTTGGGACTCCGACTTCGGGCCCACCCGGACAGTACGTGCACTTTCCGTGGGGACAAGCGTATGGCTTGGGCATAACAGCGACAGTAGTTACTCCGCTAGCGCTACGAACCTGTTTACCGATAAGGAGAGGCTTGAGCCGGGTGAGCTCCGAACCAGGGACCCGCTGAAGAAGATCTGAGTTAGGGGGAACAGTAGGTGACCTGTGTAGCTTGCAGACTTCGATCTTGATTCGGTTAACGTCCTCGCGAGAGGGACGGTCAAGATTGAGCAGACGCTCTATGATTTCGGTAGAGACTTGTTCCGTTGTCTGGCTCAATCCACTCATTCCCACTCGTGTTTTCTATCTCAGGGAACTCCGGTTTCGAGCTGGCCAGTTATGGGTTTTCCGTATACGCGCCCCTTCCATGAGAAGCCTAGACCTAGTGCTCCTCTGACAGTCGAGTCGATGCCTATTCCCATGTAGACCACGATGGCGAAGGGTAGTAGAAGCGCGTAGAGTGGGTTTACGCGTATCGATCGGTCGAGGATGATGAGCCCAAGCCATAGGAACGCGGCCATGAAAACACCCGTGAGAAGGTAGATGTTCAGGGGGATGCCTGGTGCAAGGTAGATGCCGTATCCAAGCACGATGAACGGTAGAACAAGGAATGTGAAGAGTAGTACGAGTCGGTAAACGGCCCGAAAGAGAGGATGGTTTCCTGAGACGGAGTAGAAGTTCTTCCTCCATCCCCTCCAGATCTCCGGGAGACTAGAGTACATTCGAACACCCAGTGAGCCAGAGGCCGTGACCATTCTGAGCCTAAGGCTCTGGGCTTTGATCAATCTGCCAAGGGAGTAATCCTCGGTTATCCTGTCGCGAACTGCGTAATGTCCGCCTACTTTGTCGTAGGCCTCACGTCGGAAGAGCATGTATTGGCCATTTCCAAGGGCCCAACGTGGTTTGGTGTCATCATTGACCCATTTGCCGCCGACGAACATCATGATAAGCCAGAAAATAGGGGGTTGGAGAAGTTTCTCCCAGAAAGTTCGAAGAATCGCGGCGGGAGCGAGGGTAGCGAGGTCCGCTTTGCTGTCTTGCAGAAAGTTAACGGTCTTTGTAAGACTGTCACGAGAATGAACAGAGTCCCCGTCCGTGAAAAGGAGTAGATCGCCCGTGGCTTGCTTGTAGCCGAGGTGGCAGGCCCAGTTCTTTCCCACCCAGCCCGGAGGAAGAGGCTCTTCCTCGACGAGTTTGATCTTACCATCAAAGCTCTTGAGAATGTTTTGGGTTCCGTCCGTCGAATTGCCATCTACAACGATGACCTCTTTCGCGGGATAGTCCAAGCCAATCAGTGAGGCCACGCATTCGGATACTGTATTTGCCTGATTTCGAACCGGAAGAATAATCGAAACCAAAGAACTGTTAGACGGGGCCATAGTATTTTCGGGTAAGGCTGGGAAGTGCATCAGGGTAAGATACTCGTATCCGGCCAGAAGGAACACTGTGGTCGATTGAACGATGAGTAGAGTATCAATTAACAGAGACAATGCTAAGGTCCCAAAGCTAGTTGGCCGAGGCCTGGGAGGAAGCGTTCTAGATAAGAGCTTGGCAGTTCAACGGTTATTGGGCTAGTCTCTCCACCAGCCCATCATGCCTCGACGACCGGCCCAGGTGACCCATACGATTGCCAGGGCTGCGAATGCGATTATCATAGCGACCAGGATCACAACGATTTTCTGGAATAGATCGTAGCCCGAAGTGTAGAAGCCCACAAAGATGAGAGAGCCGGCCAAGAAGGCCGCTAGCGTGATTATTGACAATACTACGCGGACCATGAGTCCGCGCTGCATCTGACTGACTTTTTCCATCTGAAATCAGCGACAACTACGGTTGACTGCCGCTAATTAAGGTAAACATGCAAGGAAGACTTGGGCCCGATTTTTCGGTCATAGCCGGATAGAACTGTCTGGCGGGCGTTTAGGTTCTGATATAGTTCTGTCCTGGTTTTCTGCCGAGGACGAACCTCTTTTCAGAATTCCGCCGGACCCTCTCTCTTGGTGAGAGGCCTGGCTTGTCCATTGCTTGAATCTTAGGGGTCTGCTGTCTGACTTTTCCAGCCTTTGTCAGCGAGCCGTGAGTTGGTATTGCTTATTCCTTCTGAGGGTTCGTGAGGGCTGTGAGATATTTAATCGTTCCTTGTCTAAAGTGTCCCGAATAGGTCGGATCCTAGCGGTTCATCACTCTGCTCCGATGACCAAGAATTCTTCGAGATTGCGTTAGGGTCCCTGAGTTGGGGGCGTACCCTCGGGTTTCGGCCTGTCGAACATAATCACATCTGTTGCTGAGGGAGGAGGCAAGGCTCCACGTCTTTTGATGTAGCCCAACGAGGACAAAACCGCTCCAACAACGAGAACGCTTATGCCCAATGCAAGCCAGACTGGGTTCATTCCGTCGAGAGTCCAAGATAATTGGACGTTTTGAGCTTGAGTGGAATAGACTGCCCCGTGTTCGAGGACAAGGTAATAGTCTCCTGGCGAGAAGACTGAAGCAGAGTACCTTCCCGTGCTTCCTGAGATTACAAACATCCTGCTACTATTGTCTCCTGCCCTGTAAGCGGCAAGCTGCGGCCCGTTGAACAGATACAGGGTTATCGGGTTACCGGTGGTCTCCGAATAGCTGCCCGATATTTGACCTGCCTTTTGAATGCTAAAGGTTATTCGAAAGAAATAATTCCCGGCCGGTATCGCATCAGTTTCGTTGCTTGACACCGCTGTAGCCGGAATGACTAGGTAGATTCCGATTATGACAAGAAGACCGCCCAAGGAAATGAGAGCTCGAAAAGCCCTCACATATGGGACCCCATTACAGTTTCAAAACGGGGCGGTGACAAAGCGTTCCTATAGACTTCCTGCAGCTTCTTGGCATAATCAGCGTAGATCTGCCCTCTGCCAATCCCTTCCTGTTTCCTCTGCTTTACATGGACTCCGGGAGGCATCAGAAACCCCTTCAGTTTCTTGCCTTTACCTTCGTTAGACTGATAATGGAGTTCTAGTTTGTAGACTGGACCGATGAACCTTTTCTTAGTCAGAAGTCTCTGTAGAGTTTCATGAGTGATTGTTAGGTTCTTCGGGTCCGTGGCAAGGGACTGGGGGTCCGCTTGCCCATAGTCAAATGATCTATTACGATCTGCTGCGGATGCGATTAATGCCCCGGCCGCACCTCCTAACGCACCACCTATCCCGGATTTCGACTCCTTCTCGAGCACCAGAATCGTACGCTTGTCTGTGACAAGGATAGCATATTCCTTCGGTCCCCACTTCCCCGCCACGACTAGCCGGGGAATGAGTCCGACTTTTCTTTCGTCGAAACTGGTTCGCTCCATCAGAAATCATAGATTGTATCGGGAATCGGCTATTTGTATTTACCTATGGACTTGGTCGCGGGGTGTTGAAAAGTTAACCAGCTCCATTGGTTAAGGAGGATTGACGTCAGTGTCCTGTCCCTAAGGGGACACTTTTTCCTGATAGGTCTCGTCGGGTTTTTCCGAACTCTGGCATCCCGCTGAGTTCTCTTTCCGAGAATACTGGTCCATCATGGCAGACTAGGTATGGGCCGATTACGCAGGCGGCGCATATTCCGATTCCGCATTTGAACACGCGTTCAAGACTGACCTGGATGTGGCATCTCTTCTGGATCGCTAGGTCGTAAACTAGTTTCATCATAGGTTCGGGTCCGCAGGTATAGATTGCATCGAAGGTTCCTTCCTTCAATACGTGCTCGACGACCTTCGGGACCTGGTTCTTTTCTCCGTATGTTCCATCGTCGGTGGCGAAGACGAGCTTGAAGTGGTGGTCCTTGCTCTCACTGAGTAGCCAGTCCTTGAACAAGAGCTCGCTCGATGTCCTAGCACCAGTGATCAATGTGACGTCTCGCCCTCTAAGATGGACTAGGAAGGAAATCAAAGGAACAAGTCCTGTTCCTCCGCCGACAACGAGCAGTTTGTGGTGGTGTCCTACGCCGAACGGGTGGCCATATGGGCCTCTGACCCAGAACTTGTCGCCAACTTTCTTCTCCCAAAGCGCAGTGCTAACCGGCCCGCCCTTCTTGATCACTACGCCCGCCTCTGTTTTCCCGTGAAATGCTAGCACGCTCATCGGAACCTCATCAACCCCTGGGACCCAAACCATGGCAAACTGGCCAGGCTTGGCGTTGTGGAGAGTAGAGTCACTGAACCAGAAAGAACGGATTGAAGGCGTCTCGTCGACAATACGGTCGAGTCGAACGACTCTAGGAGTGTGAAGCTGTTGGGTTACGGACTCCAATTCTGGGGGTTGTGGGGAGCGAGACGTACTAATGACTTACGAGAGAAGGAGCTTTGTCGGATCCGTTGACTCCGTCTCTGTTGGGATTCAGACAAGACGAGATGTTGCGACGTAGACTGGCCGTTCTTGCAGCCTGTCGACCAGTTTCATCATTTCATCGTAGTGATGTTGTATGATCCCGGCTCCTTGGGGACCCATCATCTTCTCAGCGTTAGCCCGGCACTGGTTCATAGCCGTCAAGATTCCCTCTTTGGTCGGGTCTGTGTAGCTGGCACCGCAGTTGACGAAGACGGATTCTACGAACTGCTTCACTTGTTGTTTCAGCTGTTCGTCGGTAACTGGTTGGTTGAGCAGCGTCGCGAACTCTCGATTGGCGCTCTCGAAACAGCTCAGTAGCTCGTCCCTAACGAATTCGGGCGTGATTCTATCGCTTGGAACGTCGGGGGCCTTGTAGGTCTGGGTCATAACGCACATTTATGACATACGTTATATAAAGCCGTATCCCCCATCAGTTAGAAAAGGAATGCAAGAGTCCACGACCAAGCCCAAGGTTGACGAGGCACTTCTCAAACGATTCCAGAGCGAGATAAAGAGCAAAGTCCCCCATACCGTCGAAAGAGACGGAAGCAAATCTTTCGTCAATCTAACCCCCCTAGAGGATCTGACGACTCCACTCATCGACTGCGCTCGAGTCGAATATGGCCTCGAAATACCTGCAAATAACATCAAGGTCTTTGGAAAGTTCGACTCGAAGATCACAGGTGGCTCTGTCAAAGTCCGCCCAGCTGTCGAAATAATCGAGGATGCGATTGCTTCCGGCAAGCTAAGAACTGGTCAAACGGTCTTCGAAGCAACCTCCGGCAATTTCGGTATCGCCCTCGGAATGCTGGAGAAGATCGGCATCAATGTGATTTTCCTAGTTTCAAGGAGGCTTCAGAGCGGGGTCTTGGATGAACTGAACAAGAACTCAGTCAAGACGGTGAACCTGGACATCGACATTTGCCCTGCACCGAGCCTCGCTTTTGATCAGAACTTAGCTATCGCGAAGGCAACTGCAAGCAATGTCCGCGAACAGCTTGTGGATCTCGGGCTAGACGCAGCTCGGTTCGACGAGTCGCGAGCCGAGATTGAAGGTCTCCTCGCGAGACAAGACGTGATCAACCTAGCAAAGACGCTGGCCAAGGTTTACGGAGGCTTCTGCCCCGAACAATATGATAACGAGCTGAACGTCAAGTCGCACGAGAGAGTAACAGCACCAGAGATAGACCAGCAGCTAGGAGACCTTAATCTCTCACTGGCTGAGTTCAGAATAATCTCCG
>Ga0209236_1000148_pt1 | contig 36716 bp, 35 predicted proteins | sample GraSoi013_1_40cm_FD_185819 | JGI IMG/M metagenome (GOLD analysis project Ga0209236, IMG submission 185819) | Grasslands soil microbial communities from the Angelo Coastal Reserve, California, USA - Sample 09_27_2013_1_40cm (SPAdes) (version 2) | ecosystem: Environmental > Terrestrial > Soil >... | reverse complement strand
CGAGCAGAATGAGAAGCTGCTTTCGCTCGATCTTGGCCGATCCTGTAGTTGACGCTGGAGCGCCTCCCGGTGCCGCGCCAGATGGTTTGGTCTGGCTCTCTCCTGACATTGAAAAGGGCCTTCACATGTTAGGGGTACTCAAACATTCCCGTAAACGAGGGACGATCAAAGTATGAGGCGTGAAACATCTAAGAACTCGTCCGGAGAGGCAACGTCTCAGCTTGCCAAAGGATCTTCACACGGGCCGCTATAGAATTGAGCCGGGACAAGAAGTTCATCTGAGTGACTTCGACCCGAACGATACTTCTGGTTTCGAGGGAAAAGATGAAGATGAACAGAGAGAATCGAAGAAACTCAACGAGAGACTTAGACGGCTTCAGGAGACGCTGTATGCAGGGCATGAACAGAAAGTTCTAGTTGTTCTGCAAGCCATGGATACCGGCGGCAAAGACGGCGTCATCAACCGAGTCTTTCAAGGAGTCAACCCGCAAGGGGTCCGCGTCGCACACTTCAAAGAGCCTACGCCAGACGAGCTTGATCATGGTTTCTTGTGGCGAGAGCACAAACAAGTGCCTGGAAACGGCGAGCTCACTATTTTCAACCGTAGCCATTACGAGGGCGTCCTCATTGAGAGAGTTCACAAGATCGTTCCAGAGAAGGTTTGGAGTCATCGGTACAGGCAGATCAACGATTTCGAGCGGCTACTCTCTGAGGAGGATACTACAATCCTGAAGTTCTATCTGCATATTGACAAGGATGAGCAGAAGAAAAGGCTGCAACAGCGCTTAGACGATCCTTCCAAGCGGTGGAAGTTCAGTGGTGACGACCTTCCTGAGCGGAAATTCTGGAATGAGTACATGAAGGCGTACGAGGATGCTCTGAACAAGACCAGCACGGAATGGGCTCCTTGGTATTTCATACCCGCCAACCACAAATGGTACAGGGACCTTGAGGTCTCCCGGATAATCGTGAAAGCGATGGAAAAGATGAACCTGCACTATCCAAAGACGAAGCTGAGTCCGAAGTCGATAGCAATAGAATGATCAGTTAGATCATCTGCCAAGAAATTAGTCTCGAACGGAGAAGAGAGCTAGGGCAATGTCATCAGTGATCGCCGATTAGAGAATTTCCTGGTGTGGCGAGATTATTTGCCGGTGACTGTTATGGAACCGTTTGTGGTTGCCAGGTTGACAACTGCGCTTCCAGTGCCAACTGTAGCGGTAGCGTGATTGGTGAGTTGGACACCTAGCCCTGTACTGGAGATGGTACCGTTTGTTGTGTTAGGTGTAATCTTGAAGGAGGCTACAGCAGGCAGTATCAGATTTACGTTCCCGTTCGTCGTTGTCACCACATAAGACCCGCTTAGTGACAGCGTTGATAGGTCCATTGTTACGCTTCCGTTTGTCATGGTCACGGTTGCACTCCCACATGCAGCGCATGTGAGGTTGATGCTTCCGTTCGTGTCCGTTACAGTCGTGCTTGTGGCAGTGATACCGGAGGCAGTAATGGCTCCATTGGTGTCGGTAATGGTGAGGCTGGTTGCACTAATACTTGAGATTTGGAGGTCGCCGTTCACGGTCACGATCTGTACAGTGTTGAACTGGTAAGAGGCCGGCTCGTAGACGTGAATGTCCACTGTGTAAGTTGCGCCGAAGAAGAAGCTGCTGCTCACTGGAAATATTGCCTGGAAGACAATGCTCCCGCTAGAGTTCGACTCGACAAACGTGATGACATCGGGAGATGAACCGAACCCTCTGGCCGTGACAGTCCCATTAATCATCAAATATGCCTGGGACCAGGTCGAGGTGGTGACTCCGCCGTTTGTGTTTGAGACCGTCATCGAGGACGGGTTGCTACTACTCTGAGACACTGGGGTTGTGTATGGCGTGAAATTCTTCTTAGTAACCGAAAGAGATGGACCGAGGAACAAGGATCCTGCCACGATTGCAACAACCGCGCCAACGACTACAACTAGAATGGCGATAACGAGCACTGTACGGCTAAAGCCGGGCTTCTTGGCCCCTCCAACCGGAACAGGAGCCCCATTGATTGTCATCGACATGAGCTCTTAGCGAGGAGGCTCGTCAGCAGCTTTCTTAAGCTTCCCGCCGTCATAGCCCTGTCCAAAAAAAGCATACTTTTCTCGATCCCCGGGGTGGTCGATTTTTCCGCGCCCCTTCCTTCGTGAAAACTCGCCGAATCCACCGTTCGCCGGCGCTCCTGCCCATCATTCCTTCCTCCATGCCGTCTTTTACCACAATTCCCTGAACCGGTTGCCCATAGAGGCCCGCATAGGGCACGGGGCCTTCAAATAATCGCGAACCATGATTCTAGGGGTAAGTCTTCTGTGATGCGGACCCTTGTAGCAGAATGTAAGATTCCCTCGGCTCCCTCCCGGTATGAGGAGGTTGAGACCATGGCCGAGAGCATAGGCTACGAGGTAGTCGACACCATCGTCCAGCATCGTAAGAACCTCCATCACACCTACTGCATCGGACCCGGAAAGCTGGAAGAGATCAAAATGCTCGTTGCCGAGAATGATATCGAAGCCGTCGTCTTCGCCAACACCCTCCCCAGCGCCCAAATCTTCAAGATCCAGCGGGTCCTCGGCGGAACAGAGATCAAAGTCATCGATCGCAACCTCCTGATCCTCGAAGTGTTCGACAAGCGCGCAATGACGAAAGAGGCGAAACTACAGATCGCACTCGCCAAACTCCGCTATACCTTCTCCTGGGGCAGAGAATTCCTCAGACTCGAAGGCATCCTAGGCGGACAAGTAGGCTGGAGCGGACCCGGAGACTATCCCTACCACGATTACGAGAGGACAGCCAAGAAACGGATCGCGAACATGGAAAAAGAGCTCCGAGATGTCTACTCGAAAAAGACCCTTCTCCGAGACCACCGACGCGAGCGAGGCTTCCCTATAGTAGCACTAGCAGGCTATACACAGAGCGGAAAAACCACGTTCTTCAACCGCATGTCTGCCGAACACAAGGACACTGGCTTAGGACCCTTTACCACGTTGTCCACCTTCGCGAGAAGAATCGACCAGAACAATGGTGGTGATAATTTCAGCTTCATACTCATCGACTCCATCGGGTTCATCGAGGATATGCATCCAACAATCCTCAAAGCATTCAACACGACTCTCGGCGAGATATCGAACGCTGACCTAATCCTCCTATTCGTCGACGTCAGCGAGGACCTTGAGTCAATCTTCAGAAAGCTCAACGCCTCGAAAGAGATTCTCAAGAAGATAGCAGCTAAAGTACCCCTGGTCATCTGCGCAAACAAGACAGACCGTTCCAGTGACTTGCAACTAGAAGAGGGGAAGAAATTGATCTCCCGAACGTTCGAAGGAGTTCCACTCATCGAGCTAAGCGCGCTCAAGGGAATCAATACCGAAGCGGTTGTGAAAGAGGCCTATCATCACCTCAACGGGTCCGCCTCCCCTACACCTAGTAGCTCTCTAGAGCTACACTCCTCTCCATAGTAGATCCCGAGAAATCCTAAAATTCTTCAATGCCATCAGTTGGAGATGGGATGTTCTAAGTGGAATTACGGAAACTTCAGCGAACACCAGACGGAACCTTCCTAGTCACCATACCGAAAGCATGGGCCAAACGCGTCGGACTAGACCAAGGGTCCGTCGTTTCCTACGAGGAACGACAAGACGGAAGACTCCTCCTCTCACCCAGAATTGATGAGGAGAGACCGCCCCTCGAAGTCATACTGGAAGCATCTCCCTTCGTCAGACGAGAGATCATTGAACGATACCTTCTCGGATACGACATAATCCGCATCCAATCCAAAGACAGCCTTTCCCCCGAAACAAGGGACGAGGTGCGGAAAACCACAAAACGACTCGTAGGTCTGGAGGTGTTGGAAGAGGACGCGAAGAAGATCGTCTTACAATGTCTAATGGAGCCATCTCTCCTAAACCCCGAGCGCATCCTCAGACGGCTCGAAATGCTATCCATGCCCATGCAAATAGACGCGGTCCAAGCCTTTGTCGAATCCAACACCGAACTAGCCAACGGAGTAGTTGAGAGAGATGAAGAGGTCGACAGATGGTACTTCCTCTTGGTCCGACTAGTCAGAGCCGCGATCGCCGACACATACCTGCTTGAGAAGATCAAAGTCTCCTCAGTCGATTGCCTAGACTTCCGTCTCCTGGCAAGCTACATCGAGACATTCGCCGACTACGCAGTAACCGTAGCCGAGAACACCCAGGACAAGGTTCCTGTTCCAAAGGAACAACAGATCCTATTCCAGAAGATCGGAGCCTCAGTAAATACAATGTACAAAGACGCCGTCGGATCTGTTCTCTCACGAGACCTCAAACTGGCCTCATCTGTAAGTCCGAGGTTCAAAGAGACCAAGAAGATACTTGCCGAGGCTGAGACAAGTATCGCGAAAGCCCCGCGTCCCATGGTAAACCACCTCGTCGCCGCACTCATAGCCCTGAACAGAATGTGCGAAGTCTCCGTTGACATATCTGACCTCACCATAACAAGATAGGCAGCGAAATCGCGATAACCGGATAAGCCGCCACCACACGCTAGATAGGTTCTAGAAGGGTCGCCTGATGTCGGATGAGAGGAGGAAAGCAATCGGCACCATACTGGAAGCAGGCTTCCAGATGGAAAGCGACGCCTTCAAGGCCCTAATGGAGGTCAGCAGCGCTGGCCGGTTGGACCCTCTCGTCAAAGAGGTCCTTCGAGTCGCCGGAACCGTGGAGCCGCGGCCCGCGTCGATTAGCAGAGACCTAGTTCTCAGGGCCGCCGAACATTTGGACATTTCTGGAAAGAATATGGAGACAGATCAGTCTGGCCTAGGGCACGGACGCCGTTTTGCTGAAGACCTCGAATCTAGACTCGAAGTTGTCTCGGACCCTACGGGTAAGCTCGGAACCACTGGCTCGTTCGATGATTTTCTCCGCTACTTCAGAAGCCGTTTCGATAAGATGAGCTTGCTCTTCAGACAGAGAATGGACACCCGAAACGCCGGTACCATTTCCGACGCATTGTCAGGCGGGTCAAATGGGCGAGGCCAGTTCATCTGCATGGTCCTCGACAAGAGAGAGAAAGGCGACCGGATATTTCTGACCGTTGACGACTATGAAGATGAAGCCACAGTCCTCGTTGGACAGCAGAACCCTACACAGTATGAGATTGCGAGAAAGATAGTTAGAGACCAAGTCATCTACATCCAAGCACGAAAAAGCGCAGGTCCTCTACTCGTTGCCGAGAACATTGTTCTCCCGGAGATTCCGGATAGAAAGCCGGCCCACGCCAACGACGAGATCTATGCAACACTAATATCGGACGTTCATGTTGGGAGCAAAGTCTTTCTCGAGGACGAGTTCCGCCGAGTTCTAAGCTGGTTGAAAGGCGATATCGGAACTCCCAACCAGCGTGAGGTCGCCGAGAGAGTGAAGTATGTTCTGATCGGGGGCGACCTTGTCGACGGGATCGGAGTCTACCCTCGCCAAGAGGTGGACCTAGCTGTTCCAGACATCTACGAACAGTACAGGTTGGCAGCCAAGTTCGTCAGCGAGATCCCAGAGTACATGGATGTGGTCTTGATACCCGGGAACCACGATGCTGTACGCCAGGCCTTACCGCAGCCCGCCATCCCGAAAGATTTCGCGGGACCCGTATATGACTCACGGAAGATTACCTCGCTAGGAGATCCGGCCGAGGTTCGCTTGCACGGAGTCCACTTTCTACTCTACCATGGGACCAGCCTGATGGATATTCTGAGCGGGGTCCCTGGCCTTGACTATCAACGTCCCGTGGAGGTCATGGAGTATCAACTTCGAGCCCGACACCTATCACCAGAGTATGGGAAGATGACGCCTATTGGTCCCGAGCAGGAGGATTTCCTGGTGGTGGAACGGGTCCCGGACGTTTTCACGTCCGGACACATTCACGTCTCAGGTGCAGGCGTTTACAGGGGAACAACGATAGTGAACAGCGGCGCGTGGCAAGGACAGACAGACTATCAGAAACGAATGGGGTTAATCCCGAAGCCTGGAATTCTTCCCGTTGTTAACCTGAAGACTCTCGAGGTCAAGATGATCAACTTCCAGTGACCATACCAAAGCCCTCTTGGGATCTAAGAGTGACTTCGCGCTCTACATCTGGAAGACAAAGCAACCGCAACCCCCCCACCACTCTTTCCACTGCAACTCCTCGACTTACTTTGGGTTTGCATTTCTTGTTTTGGAAACTTACTGGCAAGGTTAACTGGGCTCCTAATTATTTATGCAGACCTGTACATTTTTGTCCACTAATCTGTCCCTAAGTTTGTACGAAACAGTTGGTTAAGAAGTCTTAATGTCGGTCTTACAGATCTCCATAGGAAGGAGAGGGGTACGGGTCTGGAGCGACTAGTCGCCGACTAGTTGAACAACGATGGTTCTGTCTCTTGGTCTAAATGTCCAGTTCCAGAAAGACGATTTGTTGCAAGGTTCCATCATGCCACCGATTCTCGTGTTCGTAGGGCGCGTCCTTTGGTGCAAGTCTTTCGAGGGCTAGGGGAAAGTCGGTTAGAAGTCCAGGCTCATATTCGATCGTGGTTAGGGCTCCTGTTGATCCGGGCACGAACAAGGTAGCGAATCCATCTTTCAGCCTTGAGGATTCGACTATTCTACAGGCAAGGAATTAAGAATGAAACCTGTCCCTCGGCTGACAGGTTCAATGTCTTGTCCAAAGGAACTGGCCCAAAAGAGCTCTACGTGAAGAAGATCCGTAACGGTACAGTGATCGACCACATTCTGGCCGGTCATGCTTTGGACGTGCTCAAGATTCTCGGAATACACGGGGGTGAGGGACACATCGTGAGTGTGGCGATGAATGTGATCTCGAAGAAGCAGATCAAGAAGGACATTGTCAAGGTCGAGAATAGAGAGCTCAAACCCGGTGAAGTGGACAAGATAGCATTGATAGCGCCCAGCGCGACCATCAGCATTATTCGAGACTATGAGGTGGCTGAGAAGACAAGGGTTAAGCTGCCTGAGTCTATCAGGGGAATTGTTCGTTGTTCAAATCCTGCGTGTGTTTCGAATGCTGAGCCTGTTGAGCCAAAGTTCAGTGTGGAAAGACAGGACCCTCTTCGGCTCCGCTGCTACTATTGTGTTCGGATAATGGAGAAGACCGATGTTCTCAAACAGTTCTAGCAGTGAACTCTCACCGATCGAGCAGGAAAAAGCGGTTAAAGAGCTACAGGCACTCTACGGAGAGAGACGCGATGCTATTCAGAAGCGTCTGCGAGAGTTCAAAGAGATTCTCGATCGCAATGACGATGATGTATTCGCTGAACTATGCTTCTGTCTCCTGACACCACAGTCGTCCGCGAAAACTTGCTGGGCCGCAGTGTCCCGACTGAAAGAACGAAGCCTTCTCCTGAAAGGAGAGGCTAACGAGATTCAACCGCAACTAAACGACGTCCGGTTCGGTGACAGCAAGGCGAAGTATATTGTTGAGGCTAGACACTTGTTCACCAAAGATGGGAAGCTCTACCTCAAATCCCATCTTTCCAGCTTCGCTAACCTGTTCGAGTTGAGAGAGTGGATGGCGGAGAACGTGAAGGGATTGGGGTACAAGGAAGCCAGCCATTTTCTCCGGAATATAGGGCTCGGGGAGGAATTTGCTATTCTTGACAGGCATATTCTGCGAAACCTCAAGAGAATGGAGGTTATCTCTGAGGTGCCGGTCTCGATCACGAAGAAGCGTTATCTTGAGATAGAGGAGAAGCTTCGTCGTTTCTCGCGTGACATACGAATACCGTTGGCCGATCTTGATCTCTTGTTCTGGTCGCGTGAAACGGGCTGGATATTCAAGTAGGTAGATGAATTATGGGGAAAATTGGTGTCATCGCGGACAAGGAGACAGCGATATACTTCAAGCTCGGTGGGGTCAAAAACAGCTGGGTTGTGAAATCCGAAGACGAGGCTGTGAAGACATTTGAAGACATCAAGAGCAAACAGACCGTCTCCCTCGTCATCGTTACAGACACTGTCTTCGACTGGATCAAGGACAAGGTTGGACAGGGGAAGAAGGAAATCGAGCTGCCACTGGTTGTATCGATTCCAACAAGGCGCGGCGGCAAGTCCCAGGTTGACCTACTAGCTGATCTGATCAAGAGAACTGTAGGCGTGGAAATCAGAGTACAATAGGAATCACCGGTAAAATCGCCCATTATCAGCCCTAATCTCGAATCTGGTAGGTCCACTTAACAACCCGCCAAGATTCACTGGGCCAGTCGGGTTTTTCGCCGAGGCGTCCGAGCCTGTATTGTGCCCTGATCAGCCGGACTCGCCCGGGATCCCTACCAGTCAGGCAGTGTTCTAGAAATAAGGAGGTCTTAGCGACTCGACCTCGCGTCGGGTAAGAGGTTTCCGCGGACCCCTGTAAAAGTAAAACCACGGGCCAATGATCGAGTTTTTGGTTTGTCCAGTTTTTCGTACAACATTGTTTCGACAGGAACGGTACGTACTTCTCAGAATAAAAGGGGATGCCTTTTACCAATCTTCACTAATCAGGGGGAAACGGGTTTTGGTCAGTCATTCCCATTCTTTGAGGCTTGCTCTCGCCTGCATTTGCGCTTTGGATGTCACAACCGAGACAATCCCCCGTTCTCAATCCCTCCATCCAGGTTCCATTTAGGGGACGGAAGAGTGGGGAGTGCGACCTACAGGATAGATTCGTAAGAACCGGAGAGACGCGGAATCCGAGCTGACACGTTAAGATCGAATTCTTGGGTTGTTGCTGGCTGGAAAGAGCCGAACGGCTTAGGGCTGATTCACGTTGGAACCAGAGTCGTCTTGGCTGGGACCGCCATCTCTCGAGAAGATGTAGACAGCGCCTGCCCATAATTGTCCGTTCACGGCTTGGCAAGGAGCTCCCGCGAACACGCGATCTTTGGATGAGTCGACTTCATTTCCAAGACAGCCGAAGCTTCCCGAAACTCCAGTTTCCGGGCTAGCCAGTGTGCTCTTCAATTTTCCTGATTCCGCGCCGAAGACGTAGACTCGACCGGCGGTAGTTGTGCTGACAGGGTCGTAGGGAGCCCCCACGATCAAACTGTTACCCGCAAGCGTGATGGAACGTCCGAAGCCATCTGACGAGTTAGGGACTAGAGCGTTAGTGTTAGGGCTGGTGAAATTCTTGACAGGCGCACCTGTCGCTAAATCGAAGACGTAGACCCTACCAAAGAACGTAACCCCGTCCACGGTCTCGAATGGAGACCCGACAAACGCCCGGTCATCCTTCACAGCAACGGAAGATCCAAAGTAAGACACCAATGGTGAGTTGGGCGAAACTAGAGTACTAACCAGCGCGCCGGTTGAGATATTGAACACATACGCTCGGCCGGAGAGTTGGTTCTCTGCGGGAGCGCCAACGATGACATGGTCGTCTGCAATATTGACCCTGGCCCCAAAAGCGCCGCCAAAGTTGGATCTATCTCCAACAGGATTCGGAGTAGCTAGATTCATGATTTCCGTCCCTGTCCGTATGTCAAGGACGTGAACACGTCCAGCCTGCACACCATCCACCATCTCAAAGGGGGCTCCGACGGCCAAGAGTCCGTCCGCCACATCTACAGCCCTCCCAAAATCTCCCAAGTGCTCGGGGCTAGTACTCAAAAGCGTCTTTAGCAGTGCACCAGTTCCGAGGTTGAAGATGTAGACTCGGCCGGCACTGCCAACCCCGTTGACAGTCTCTCCTGGAGCACCAACAAACAGAAGGCTGCCCGATATCTCGACAGACCAGCCAAACTCTCCTGCTGACTGGCTGACGCTCGGACTAACGAGTGTCCTAATCAGAGACCCACTGACGCCATCATACAGTAAGACTTCTCCCTGCTGTCCGTTGTACAAAGAGTCGCCGACTGCCAAAAAGCCGTTTGCAGCGTCTATAGTTCCTCCGAACATATCGTATGATGCGGGGTTGGAGTTGTGAATAATGATAACAGAGGAGGAAGCTGGAGACGCGACCATCAAGAAGCTGAGAAGGAGTGCAGAAACAACCGTGACGCTCATCTAATCATCCATCGAATAACGAAGGCTCCGCGCAGATATAGCTGCCGATTAGCAACGAATCACAAAGCCTCAACCCGAAGCGTTCCTATGCGCTCCATCGCTGGATAGCCAAAGAAACAAGCCAAGACGCGCAAGCCTTTGCGGGAATTAGCGGCTTGAAACGACTCGAACCACAACGTTTAGTGGATTCGTGTATTCCACACGAAATTCTCGACGCGAACCCTTAATTCCAGTGGAAGCCAGCTCGCAGAAAACCGGACCGGTCTCAGATTTTGTCGCAACAGGGTTTAGATCTGATCTTCGAAAGAGTCCTTTCCGGAGGAGAAGTCTTCCGCGACAGAAACCTCCTCAGACACGACTACATGCCCGCAACACTTCCACACAGGGAAGAGCAGATCCGCCGACTAGGATCAGTGCTCGCTCCCGCCCTAACGAAAGATCGAGTCTCAAACCTTTTCGCCTATGGCAAAACTGGCACCGGAAAAACAATCGTGACCAAGTTTGTCCTCGATCGTCTACAGCGAAAAGCTCGCGAACATGGACGAGCACTTGACACGAGCTACGTCAACTGCCGTCTCTCAGGAACAAACTACAGAGTCATCGCCGACCTCTGCCGCTCTCTCGGTCGAGAAGTCCCGTTTACTGGATTAGCAGTCGGTGAGCTCCTGGACCGGTTCAGAAGCGCCCTCCAATCACGCGGCTCCGCCTTCCTCGTCGTCCTAGACGAAATAGACGCGCTAGTGAAAAGGAGCGAGGACGACAGCCTACTCTACGAGTTGACGAGGATAAACGAGAAGCTGACGGACGGCTGGATCGGGCTTATAGGAATCTCCAACGATCTCCACTTCAAAGACTTCCTCGACCCGAGAGTACTCAGCTCGCTGGGAGAGGAAGAGGTAGTGTTCAAACCATACTCATCAGACGAACTATACGACATTCTAAAGGAACGAGCACAGCTCGCCTTCCGCTCCGGAGTTCTCGATCAAGGCGCTCTCCACTTGTGCGCGGCCCTGGCCGCGGGAGAACACGGTGACGCACGCCGCGCGCTCGATCTCCTCAGAGTGGCCGCTGAGATCGCCGAGAGATCCCGCGAGCTAAAGGTAGTGGAGAATCATGTTCGTGAAGCGCAACAGAAAGTTGAACATGACCGCGTCACGGAGGCCCTGTCATCCCTTCCCCTCCACTCACGAATCCTCCTAATCTCCGTAATGCAATTGGAGAATACACGGAGAGAAAGCTCTGTCACAGGCGACGTCTACGAGGTATACCGAGAACTATGCGCAGCAGGGTCCGTGGAACCCCTCACCCAGAGAAGGGTCAGCGGGCTGCTCAACGAGCTAGATATCATGGGCGTCCTAAACGCGCGCGTAGTAAGCTTCGGAAGATACGGTCGCACAAAGAAGATCCGGCTAGGCGTAGAATCTCGGTCAGTAACCGCATCCTTCAACCAGGACGAGATGGTTCGAGGACTGCTTAGCTATGCTCCACGGAGCGTCCTCAAACATCAAACCAGCCTCTAGATGCGTTGGAATAGATGACGGCCCCTTTCCACCGAAAACAGATGACAAGGTCAGATATGCTCCTTTCATAGCAGTCTGGCTGAAAGGAGCGCATCTACAACAGCTCAGAACCCACTGGATCACAGTTGACGGACTAGATGCAACCAGAAAAGCACAGCTTCTCCTCAAAGACTCCAGGGACATTCCCATTTTGTTGTCAGGTGTAACGTTTGGCGGGTTCAACCTCATCGACCCCTGGAAGATCCAAAAGATGACCAAGGCGCCAGTAATCGCGGTCATCGGATCCCGACCCGATAACAGGGCTGTGAAGCGTGCCCTGTCCAGACACTTTCCCGATTGGAAGCAACGATGGGATCTGGTTAAGTCGCTGGGATCTCTACACCGCGTTCGAACGATGGCTGGTGAAGGTCCCGTGTTCTTTGAACGGTTCGGCTGTTCGACTCATGAGGCAGGATTGATTTTGAAGAGTTGGGCCTTCGTCTCCCGGGTTCCTGAGCCGTTGCGAGTTGCGGGGATTCTTGCTAGAGGTCTGTTTTCTCCGAAACCATCAGTGTAGGCTTCTAGGTTACAGGAGGCTTTAGTCGTCCCGTTGAGGTTGCTGCGGACAGTCAACGGAAAACTCATGGATTTTACCTTGGTGAGTCTAGCGTGACGGGGAAAAAAACTAATCGCGAGAACCAGCTTAACGACTACTTCCGTAGACGGTGTTGCAACTACGAGAACTTCGCCTGCGATCGGGTCTGGGAATGCGCATTGTGCGCACGCCAGTCGGTGAAGATTGAGCCGATAATGGATGAGATTGAGTCGACTACTTTGACAACTCGGAAGAGGTGAATTGAATGGAGACTTTGAGAGAAGAAGAGGTTCTGCGGCTTGAGGAGGCGCTACTGAAGAAGATGGAAGAAAGGCTAACCCCACTAATGGAGCAGGCTGCACGCGACGCGGCAAGAATGGCAATGCAGAGACTGCGTTTGGACATGATGGCTCATATCAGCAGGCACGAGGAGACTATTCAGCGACTGGCAAAGGCTGCGCTGGCCGCCGAGCACATTCCAAGATAGATACCTGTCCCTCGCCATTACGACCGATCAAAACTACGGCTCCTAGTTGTTGCGGATAAGGCTCGAACGAGTCCGATTGTTCCCTACCGCTCTTCGCCGTCCGTCAGTCATCTATGCATTCTTGCACGTCGGGCAGAGCGGAATCTTGTTCACAATCCCCTTTGTAACAACACAGTCCGTGCAGAGGGGTTTGCGACATGAACTGCACATTCGTTCGTGTTCCGCACAAATAGTCCCCCCGCAGACTTCGCAGATCGCTCTGGGCTTATGATCACAAAGCGAGCATTTCTGAGTGTCATCCCAGATCATTTTTCCAGTAGCCGCTTGGAGAATCTTTCGGTAGGACTTGCCTGCGGCTAGCATCTCAACAGTAACAATCGGAATGTGCAGCAATTGAACGCCAGTTACCGTCAGCTCGTCGCGACCACTGAGAATCTCGTTGGTCTTGGCTCGGATCATATCTTCGGTAACCCCAGCAGGCGCGACTGTGACCGTATTCTTCATCTCAAGCTCCGGAGGCAACTTGGGCATGGACCCCGTTGATGATTCTATCTCGAGGCAATCGACAAAAAACCCCGTTGACGGGAGATCCTCAACGTGCCCTTCGAAAAGGGCGGCATCGCAGACGCGCCCATCTACTCCGTCGAACACGACTACTCCCTGAGCTAGTTTCTTTCGTCCATCATCGATCTGGAAGCTGGAGAAGAAGTACGGTCGAAATTCAAGCCTAGGCATGGATGACAGCTTGAGGAAGGTGCCATTCACCAGACCATGAGCCAGGATTCGAGATGCTGCGGCCCTAGCGACCGGCAGCGTCCCGGGAACCTTGTGTCTCTCTGGGGCCTTGATGCTTTCAACTCTCTCTTTCAGCTTGGCGAGGTCCCAGAGCTCAACGCCAAGTTTGCGTGCCATGAATTCCGCGTTGCCCCCGAACCCTCTGGGAGAAACGTAGATTCCGCTCTGAATACCTAAACTCTTCAGGCGCGCCGCGAACTTCTCGACCTCTCGACCGTCAACCTGATTGGTTCCCTCCCAGCACTCGAAAGCAACCCTTTGCACTTTCTTGCCTTTCTTTCTAGATGCGAGAATGTCCACAAAGTAGCTCGGTGAATCGCCGGTCTGTGCGTTCTTTTCCACTTCGAAACCTTCGACTCTGCAAACGTCACAGACCATATCCACTACAAAGTTGCCTGATTCTGCTCTTGCATTCGTGGTCATGTGAGACCCGCTTGTATTCAATTCGGAGGTGTGAAAATTGCGGAATAAGCGTGATGTAACCTAGCACGGTTGCTACGCGTGAGCTAAGCAAGGCTCAATAGCGATGGATACAAAACCGTATCCATGGAGAATTTGGACGTCTTCAAAGGCTGGCACGAGAGAACGCGCTCGGCCATCGATGAAACGCTTGGCGATCGAATACTCTTAGCGCTATTACAGCGTAGCAATCTGACTAGAATACAGTTCGAAGCGCTTCTCGTAGACCAGTTTGGTCATGATATGGCGAACAAACGGCTAACAAGGAATGATATGGCTCTATTACGGAGAGATAAAAGAGGAATTAGCCGTGGATCGTTCAACAGAACCCTAAAACAGGCAAGAGAAAACGTTGTCGAGGCCATTCACACCGTCCTGCTTCTCGGCTACAGCGGCCTGACTGAGTCTCCAAGTATCGCCCCATTTCTGGAAGCATCAGAGCGCCTCAAGAGTCAAACCTCCCAACTCCGAGACTCAGCGCAAAACAATCAAGAATTCTATTTGAGAACGGTGGAGTCGATAATTGACGATTTAGATCAGGCATTTAGGGCAATGTTCGGTAGAAACCGTGACACGTGACGTCACACAAGTGATTGTGCATCATGCATATCACGCGTCATATCTACGCGAAGAACGGTGGAACGCAACACATCTGGATCGAGAACAGGCAGGACTGCCGTATCATGCCCTTGACGTCATGACGCAACAGAAAAGTCACGCCTTTCGTCACCCGTGATGGGGTTACGGTGAAACCTGGCGTCACAACAGTTAGTGTTAAATGCGTTTGTCGAGTTCAACGTGACGTCACGGCTCCGGAGAGCGTGATATCACAGAAATGCTGGGGATTAGGAAACGGCCGAGCGATGCCAGTACCGATTCTTCATCTGAAAACTATGACGTTGCAAAGCTGTTCTTTGATACCTTCTCGAAAAGGCTCGGTTCCTTCGAGACGAGTTTGAAGGACTTAGCTGTTGAGGTTGGAAGGCTCAAGACTTCGGGGGATCAGTCCAAGTTATCTGATTTGGTATTACTGGAGCGTCTCCAAAAAACTGAGAGGCTGTTGGGCGAATCTCTAAACTGGATTAAGCAGATCGCTGATACAGTTCTCCAGGCTCCGCAGGCAACCGCTCTGACCAGTAGGGTGGTTGGAGAGGTTCCTGAGGTGGTAAGATCTGTTCCGCAATCGGCTGTGAATCAGTCTTCGATCCGTACGGACCCTTCAGTTGTCCAACCGGGTTCTTTGAACTCGATCACGACCCCTACTGAGCTTCAGGTTCTAACTCTTCTGGCGAACCAGGGACCAAAGTCGGCCCCGGAAATAGGAAAGCTTGTCGGGCGTTCAAGGGAACATACGGCTCGCCTGATGAAGAAGCTGTTCGATGAGGGATTCGTTCGGCGAGACCAGACTCGGATTCCGTTTCGGTATTCGACTGTTGAGCGTGTGAAGCAGAGCTTCACGAGGCCTGAAGGGAAGGACGAGGAGCGAGAGAAGGTTTCTGCTCCTCAAGCTTGACACGGTATACTAGGCAGAGTTTTTCCTGTTCTCTCTCAAGAATTCCTCGATCAGCTAATCGCGTTAGATACGTGGATACCGTGCTCAACAGTATCTTCTCCTTAAACGTCGTTTCGAACGCCTTTCTCGCTTCGGTTGAGGTGAAGCTTCTCCCTCTTAGCTGGGACATGATCATGCTCGCAAGCCTGTCGAATTTTCTGGGAGAGAGCCCGAGAGCGGTCGCCGACGCCTGAGGTGTTCCCGACATCAACTCAACCATGTCGAGTATTTTGCTCACCTTTTCTTTTGTCACGGGACCGTCGATAGCGATGGAATGTCTTACTCCGTCTGTGTCGTAGAATTCCATCTTCAATCGGCGTGGTCTCATATCTATTTTTCCTCGGGAAGAACTGGGGGCTTCACAGTTCGCAGTTCACATGTAGAAAAAGGCTCACGCATCATGATTCGCGTCAGATGTGAATGTTTGGATGATTGATCTTGGCAGGTTCCATAGGCTCCAGTGGAAACGGAGGGGTCTCCGGACTATTTCACAAGTAGTGAAGCCATTCTGGAACTAAGATCGGAATAGTGAGCCCGACAGCACGTCGTTTGCGGTTGCAACCGTTGTTCTACGGGTTGTGAAGATGCCCGCTCAAGGTTTTGCCAGGCTTGGGGTATCAGTGACTTTGTCAGGTCCTGCTTGCGGAGGTGCGGCTGGAGGAGTGGTTTGAGGTTCTGCCGGCGTGTTGACCCATGGTTCAGGTTTCTTCTTTCGATGTCTACCAACAAGCCTCAAGGTCTCAATGACCGGTGTGAGGAGAAGGGGAAGTAGGAGAAGATAGGAGTAAGGTTGAAGGTCGGTGAAGGTTCTAGTAAACTGCGTCCAGGGTCCGCTTGATGACGAGATTAGAGGCTTCTCCGTGGTAATCGAGTATTGTATCTTTGTTCCGTTTGGTGCCTGCCAGACAAAATCTGCCGATGCCGGTGATAGAACGTAGATGCCGCTGCTTTTCGTGGTCGCCGTATATCTGAGAGATTGTGTCTGGCCTGGAGGGAAGCTGGCGAACTGGCCGGTTTGTATGCCGCCGGGCGAGAGCTGGAGAGTCTTCTGATACGCGGACGGCCCCTGGTCGTCGGTTACGTTGAGATTGGTGACGGTCACGTTGTCGAGGTTCTGGATCATGACAACCACGTCGTGGCTGGTCCCCAGGGGTCCGCTTGACGGGGTCACGGTTTTCTGTACGGTTATGTTTGGGGCGAATGGATAGGTGAAGTTCGCGGCAAAATCTGCTCTAGGCGTGATTGTGGCATTGTAGATGTATGTCGCGGTGAGGTTGTCGTAGAGCGGGTTGTAGGGCGGGGTTAGGCCGAGCGGACTGTATAGGATTGTTCCGCGTTGAAAACTGATGGAGACGATGGACGCGTTAGAATTGGTGTCTCCTACGATTCCGGTTTGGAATCCTAGGAGTGTTTTGAGGCTGAGATTGTGTTGTCCGGCTTTGTAGAATTCTCGCGGATACTGGGTGTTGAGCAGGAAACTGAAGGCTCGGGTCGGGGTAGTGTTGAGTGGTGGTGGGAGGCTTATTGTTGCGAGGCCTATCGCCGCAAAATATTGTGTGTTTTGTAGGCTGACTGGGCTGGCGAGGGTTGAGAAGCTTGAGCCGGGTAGAAGCCCAAGGACGCGTGTGAGGGCATCGTTGTTTGTGAGTTCGGGGTCGGGCGCGTAGATGGTGATTGCACTCCCTCCATAAGGAATGGCGAAGGCTTTGGTGAACTGAACGCCTAGTGCTTGGGAGAACTGGGCTGCGACGTTATCGGATTCTCCCCGTGTTGTGGCTGGGTCTCCTGTGTAGAATGTGATCAGGGCGGGTTGTGAGAATAGTCCGAGGATGAAACTTGGGATGCCGAGGAAAGAGTTGGCGCCAAGGGGTTGTGCGTAGTTGTTGTCGATTATGAAGATTGAGAGGTTGTTTCCGGCGTAGTTGTTGTCGAGGACTAGGCCTTTGCTTGAGAGGTCTAGGTTGGTCATTCGCAGGCTCGCGCTAGGGGCGCCGAGCATGTCTAGTCCGATGGCGAGGTTTTGCTGGTATGGGCCGCTTGGTGGGGCTTGGATTATTGTTGAGGATTGGGTTGTGTGTGGGTTTGGGATGAAAAGGAGGATTGCGAGTGTGAGTAGAAGGATTCCCTTCTTTGGTATGGTGTTCTGTGGAAGGGCGGGTTTCTTTGTCTTGATCACTCTCCAGAAAGTTTTGAGGACGAAGACGTCTCCTTGCCAGAAGAGGCTGGCGGCGCGGCCAGAGATTGTGGCTACGGCGAAGACCAGGCCGGCGTTTCTGATCATTGTCAGGACTATGTCTTGGATGACCAGCTGGCTTGTTGGGGATGATTCTTGCATCAGGATGGGGATTAGGTCTCCTGCGACAGGTCCGGTGGTGGCGCTTATGATCGAGAAGCCTGGTGGTGGAGGTGGAACGTTGGATAGGGCTGAGAGGTTGGTGTTCTGGTAGATTGCGAGGGCTGCGAGTCCTAGTGCGCCTAGAGCGGAGAGGAATACTGTCATGCCGACTAGGAAGCCTCGCCGTATTTTTCCGCCGGCGATTAGGCCGCCTAGGAAGCCGGCGAAGGTCCAGAGGTAGAGTAGTGGTGGGTAGGTTAGTGGGTTGGTGAAGACGAGGAAAAGGGCTACGATCATCGTGTTGAAGTGGACTCCGAGTACTGGGGAGAGCCAGTCGCTTACTTCTCGGAGGCCAGGTGATAGCTGGGTGTAGCCGATGTAGAGGACGAGGAGGTATGCTGCGATCCATCCGAGGTATCGGCCGAGGAATATTCCCTCGCTTGGGCGTGGGAGGAGGTAGACTGTTTTGGGATCGTCCGAAGTTCGTTTGACCATTATGTCGCCTATCCGGGTGTAGAGGTAGAGGTAGAGGACGCCGGGTAGTACGCCGCCAAGTATGCATCCGAGGATGGCGGTGGTGAATGTGCTGCTGCGGGCTTTCTTGAACTGTCGCTCGGCTATTTCTTCTCTTATCCGGCTGCCTTTGCGTGAGACTATGACCGAGCCGATTGCGAGGACTAAGAGAGCGACTGGTATGGTCTGGTAGGCGAGGATTCCTGGGACCCATGTGGGGAGGGTGGCTATGATCAGGGTGGTGAACAGGATTCCGAGGGCACGGGTGAGGCTGATGGAGATTTGGGCGACTGTGGCTGCTCGACGGATCTCGACCGGAGCGTCTTTCAGGGCCATATATGGCAGAGGCTGGGCCACGCGTCCCTCATCTCGGAAGGACGTTTCCGAGAATCCGTGAAGAAAGGGGTTCTGATACCAGGGTTACACGTTCGAAAGCGCATGCTATGGGCAGGTTCGAGCGGTCTTACGAAGCAAGAAGGCACTGGTAGGAGCCCGTGAGCGTGGGAAACTCAGCGTTTCACGAAGGGCGGGGCGCGGGAAAATCAGCCACCCCCGGGGGGGTCGCATAATAGTTAGCGAAAAAGAAAGTTTACGGGAAAAAATAGTTGGGACAAAAGAAAAGTTACGAATCAAACGCGTATGTCGAACCATTGGAAAGCGATCTGACGCTTCTCATGCGGGCCGACGGGACTACTCGTGAAGGTTGCCCTAGGGATCCAATTTTTCTTGGATGTTGTTTCTGTCTGGCTGGATTCTGGCCTGTTTCTTGAGGACGGGTTGGCATTCGGCTTGTCTGGCTGCTGTCGATCCCCCGTGGATTCGCCTTGGGTTAGCGTGGAAAGTTGGGTTTTGGAAAACGTGGATCCGGATTCGTGATCAGGGCTGATTATGGGCGATTTTTTTCCGCAAAGTAATCGGACTAGGGTCGAGGGGTCTTTCCAGCCCGCCAAGTCGAATGCCTGCCGAGCCAAGGGAGAAGAGAGAAAGAGCCGGACTAACAGGACATGAGAGGGCGGCGGGTCCAGCAAAAATGAGATTTCGCTGGAAGTATCTCGAAGCTCTCGGGGGCATTCTAACCTTCTTCGGAACGCTAGCAATTCTCCCCGGATGCCCGTATTTCATCCTGTTCGCCTACGGCCCATGCGTTTTATCATCGTCTGAAGCGCAGACAGGGCTTGTCGTGGCTACTACAGGGGCTGTTCTAATCTTGGTAGGGGAAGTTGCCCGTCGCAAGAAGCCTACTCCAAAACCTCCCCTAGGAGAGAACCCTTTGTGAACCGGGATTCGGGGTGCTACTTCGAGCTGGTTATTTCCTTCCACGTGGACCCGCAAAAGCGACAGTCATGGTACCTGAAAGCAGCGTTAGATTCAGGTCCTGGAAAGATACAGGGGCTAATACTTCCGCAAACAGGACAGGTATGACTCATTTCTACTGTCTCGCTTCCGGGCTTGCCTGTGCCAGACGGCTAGGACTTAGCGCATGGTCGATCCGTTGCCTGTAGGCAGAAGCAGGATAGGCGCCTATTAGACTGTCCCTGACTATTCCATTCTCGAACAGCATACTCGTTGGTATGCTCATGATATCATATTTCATCGCCAGTTGCTGATTATTGTCGACGTTGATCTTGACGAACTTGACCTTGCCCGCATACTCTTCCGACAGGGCTGCGATGGTAGGCGCGATCATATTGCAGGGTCCACACCAGTCAGCATAGAAGTCGACGAACACTGGAACCTCAGATTGGAGGACCGTCGAATCGAAATCGGTCTCGTTAACCGGAATCACTTTCTCGTTACTTACTGCTTGTTTGTTCATACACCCATGATCGGGCTGGTCTGGATATAAACGTATTGATGAACATCTATATGATTAGCTTAGACAGGATCATCGAACGAGACAACTAGGGGGGGTGCATAGATACATATCGACATGTTAATACGCACGCTGGGCAATAGAGATGGGTAATGAAGCTCGCAACCGAAGAATTTGACAGGATCAGCAAGGCCCTAGCGGACCCTCAGCGCCGAGAGATTCTCCAGAAGCTTGTCGCAAGAAGGATGAACTGCTCAGACGTTCACGCCATGTTCAACGTCTCACAGCCCACCGTGTCCCACCATCTGAAAGAACTCGCTATCGCAGGGATCCTTGATAAGGAGAAACAAGGCCAGTTCTGCTTCTACCAGGTGAAGGCAGAGGTATTGTCCGCGTACGTAGCAGAGCTGCAGAAACGCTTAGGCGTGGGAGCAATAGCAGTTGCTCCGAGAATGAAGTAAGCGCGCATAGACGCTCATCAATACGTTTATATGTTTACCGCACACGTAGGCTTACATGTCTGAACATTCAGAGCCTCACGAATCATTACACCTGACAGTCGTGCAGGAATCAGCTAAGAACTACCACTTATTCCTCCATAAGAGAAAAGATCTAACGGAGAAGAAGTCAATCATCTCCAAACTCAGAAGAATTCTAACTGAAGAGGATCCAGTTGAGCAGAGTCCACGTCCAGCGGACACTGCAGGATTCAACTAAGACTACAGAATTTATTCAGTGAAACGGGCATGGAACAACTAGTTATCGAGAAGAGCGAAGACGCTCTCGCTCAGGCCGCGCCTCTCGTCAAAACTCGCACTCGACTAATTCTCGCCCTAATCATTACCGCAGGGTTCCTCGACGTCATAGACTTCTCAATCGTCCAAGTGGCTCTACCCACCATACAGACGGAACTAGTCGTCTCGCTAGCGGAAAGTCAGTGGATCATAGCAGCGTACGGGCTAACTCTGGCAGGGTTCCTACTACTCAGCGGCAGAGCAGGAGACATCTATGGTCAAAAGAAACTGTTCGTCTTCGGAATAGTCTTGTTTACCTTCGCATCCTTTACCGGGGGATTGGCCCCATCCCTTCTCTCGCTGATCATATCCAGGGCCATTCAGGGTATAGGAGCAGCGATCTCGACTGCCACAGCCTTCGCGATCCTCGTAACGACCTTCCCCGAAGGAAGGGAGAGAAACCGTGCCCTTGGCATCTTCGTCTCCGTACTATCCGCAGGCTTCGCAGCCGGATCCATCTCCGGAGGCATCCTCACCAGCGCTTTCGGCTGGAGATCAGTCCTCTTCGTCAACGTCCCCATCGGCACAGTTGCAGCCATACTCTCCCAGAAGTATCTAGCAAATAATCCCGGACGAGCCATGGACAAACACCTGGATCTACCAGGGGCGCTGTCCGTGACCAGCGGGCTAATACTCCTCGTGTACGCATTGACAAACGCTGCAAACGCTGGCTTTACGTCCATCCAGACCGTCCTACCACTCGGGCTCGGTGCTTTAGTCCTGGCGGGGTTCGTGGCAATAGAATATCGATCAAAGTCCCCTCTGATGCCCTTAGCGTTCCTCCGCCGCGGCACAGTCTTTACCGCGAACGTTCTCGCTCTGATACTGACCTCCTCCGCTGGAGGAGTGGTCTTCTTACTGACGATCTATCTCCAGCGAGTATCGGGCTACTTGCCATTAGCTGCAGGGCTGGAATTCGTCCCGGCTGCACTGATATTCTTTTTTGTGGGAGGCTGGGGCTCGTCCTGGCTCGTAAACCGTCTTGGCTTGAGACAGGTTTTGGTAATCTCGATGATGCTCATTACCTTGGGCTCTGCTCTGCTAACCCAGATCTCAGTCACTAGCGGATACTTCGGAATATTGCCTGGGATGGTTATCTGGTCGCTTGGGGCGAGCATTGGTTTTCCGGCTCTGAACATTGCCGCACTGGCCGGGACACAGCGCGGCGAAGAGGGACTGGCGTCAGGGATAATTGGTACGTCTCAGCGAGTCGGCTTTCCACTTGGCCTCGCCATACTGCTGACTATAGCAACTGTCACGGACCCGCCGCCAGCTGGGGCTGCGAGCCAGTTAGGATCATTGACAGGCGTGGTCACCGGGTTCCAGTATGCATTCCTCGCCTCCACAATCATCAGCGCAATAGGACTGCTGATCGCTTTACGTGTCAAGAATCCGAGAATGAGGGTTGAAAGACCAATCTTCAGCTAGAAGCAGTTTGTGATGCATCGAGAAGGCCCGTCACATATCTAGTCTTTGCTCTTGGTGTTCAGAATGCTGGAAACGTAGTCCATGAAGGGCTTGTCGTACATTCCTTCCGAGCTTCGATGAACGTCCTTGAACATTGGATGTTTTGCTATGGCTTCTAGGAAAGCGGACCATTGATTCCAGGTTTCTCTGTCAATCCACTTTCTCCTATAGAGGAGATGCGTTCTCTCGAAAAGTCCGTAAAGTAGGACGATATAGTTTCGAACTGTCATCTCATCTGCGGAGAGTGATGCCATGGTCGAATTTGGATTGATGGCCCTTGCCATGTCGATTTGTAACTTGCTGAGTTCAGGCTTTTCCAGAACCAATCTTATCGCGTCTGTATAATCATCTAGGATCTTCTGATACGCAGCTTCTTTGGTGGCATTGTTTTGGGTTCGAAACGACATTATGAAAATAACCAGCGTAAGCGTCAAAACAGTGGTTTGCGCGATAGTGCTGAACACTATCGGGTCAGTTATGTCAGTCAAATGCTAAGGGTCCCTACTTGATATTCCCATCCATCATCAACATCCAACAAATGTCTCAGCATTAGTTCGCTAGTTCACGAGGACTTGCCATGCGTCTTTTCTTAAAAGAATAGCCGTGTCGGTATCGGAGAAATCTGATACAATCGTTGAACGCCTGACCTGATATTTCATTATCCTAGTTCTGCCTTGCTCAAGTAGCGCGCAGCGGAAAAACGAAAGGGTCTCTCGATTCGTGGTCTAGCCTCGCTTTGTCCAAAGGGTTCAGCAAATGGGTCTATCGGCTAACACTGGCGAGATGGTACTACAACTATGCGTGGGGCTGGGTCATAGGATACTTTCTCAGCACCTTCACGATGATCGTAACGATCTACTATCTGATACCCGGTTTGCGTGATCTGGTCTCGTTTCCATTATTTCTCGGGGGCTCCGGGATCGGAGGCTCATCCTCAATACCAGAAAGCTCTGTTCTATGCGGAGCCCGAGGACACTATTGTTACGGAGGTGTTCTCAGAAAACTGGCCGAACGCGCCCCACCGGGTTTTGCGGTCGAGCGTCGAGGCTGCTCAAGCGTTCAAGGGAGAGATCGTGGGACAACGCAGGCTCAATGCCAGTGGGGAAATGGCCCCGGCGAAGCGGTTCGAGTCCTTCGTAGTGACGCGGGACACTACCGGGACACTAGAGGCCATGCCCCACTGGGCTGGAGAATCAGTTGCTAGCGTAAAGAAAATCCAGCCAGCGGCAGAGCTCATAAACGAGCTTGTCTCAGAAGCGGAGATACTCTTGCACCATTGGAAATGAGACTCCGCAGCTAAGCTGGTCCCGTGGAAATATGTCCCTGTCCTAAACCCTATTATCGCATACTAGTTCTCGCAGATTCCAATAATGCTGCGAAGGCTTCACATAGGCACATTCCGCCCGGCCTTGTCCTTCATTGGTCTATTATCATTCATAACCAGCTTCTTCGGGTCACGACTTTTCGCGACACTCAATCCGACAATTGTGATCCAACAGCAGGGAATCCACTTTCACCATTTCTGGTACGGGATAGCTCTGATGGGGATTGCCGGATGGCTTGCGATCACTTGGAAGAGCGAGAGGCTCGACCGGGCCTACGCGGTCATGTACGGTCTCGGAGCCGGATTCATCGGCGACGAGGTCGGACTCCTACTTACCCTCGGCAACTACCAGTCTGAGCTAACCTATGATTTCTTCATCGGAGCAATCTCGTCTGCTACACTGCTTCTGTTGGTCATCAGGTATCGTGTCGTCCTGAAGAGAGAGGTGTCGTATCTGATGACCCGTGAAGGGCTGGCCCTTTTGGGCGTGTTCGTTACAGGATTTTCTCTCATTCTCTTTGCTTTCGGGTCGTTGAGTTTTGGAACACCTCTCGCGCTTGTCGGAATCGTCGTTATTCTGAGAGAGGTGTTAGTGAAGCACGACACCGTTCTTGAAGGTAGAATGCCTAGAGGTGTCTCCTTCATAGCGGCCTTGTCCATTCTCGGTGGAGCAAACCTCATACTTGCTGGAGTCGGAAACATTCTCTTTCCACCAGTCATCAATACGTCTGACTTTGCTGGAATAGGCCTCCCGGCTGGAACTGTTGCATTAATCTCAACAATCTTCTTACTTCTTGCCTTCGTCGCATTGGCTCTCGGCTCTCTCAAGATTCTGGCGGGGCTGGTGCTCCGGACGGGCAAGAGCTGGGTTTGGAGTCTTGGAATAGCAACAAGCATATCTTCGATTTTCCTGGACGCATCCTCGCTGGGGGCGAGTCCTGAATTGCTTTCTGGATTGCTCACAGGGAACGGTATCGAGTTTCCGACATCCATCATCGCGATTATCTATCTTACGAGACCGTATGTGAAAGCCTTCTACAGAAAGACACCCGCTCAGGTCCAAGGCATCGGCTTGCCACATTCCACCAACTTGAGTGTGGAAGCTAGTTCTAGGGGCTGATCGTTGCCGGAAGAATTCCGGAACGTGGACTTCCCTAGTGGCCTGAAGAAAAAGAAAGGGGATTGAGAGTGTGGGGACGTTTAGGAGAGGCTGACCTTGAAGATTTGGCCTGGGCTCTGGAACGTGCCAAAGTAGGCAAATCCAGCCATTGGATCGATGGCAGCACTGCCAAGGAAGTCATTGTTGGACGTGGAAGCCGATCCGACCTCGGTCAGAGTTGACAGTTGGACTTTTACTATGAAACCATTAGCGCCGAAGTAGGCGAAGCCGGTGGAAATATTGATGACAGCGGATCCTAGGAAGGGTTCAAAGAAGTTGAGTGTCAGAGATCCGACTTCGCTGAAGGTCGCGAGGCTGATCTTCACCACAACACCTGGTGCGTCAAGGGTTCCGAAGTAGGCGAAACCTGACGAGGGGTCTATTACAGCTGATGCGGGTTGGTCTTCTCCTGGGTTCAGAGTTAGAGAGGACACTTCAGTCAGGTCGGACGTTTTCACCTTGACAATTACGCCCGGGAAGTCTGCTGTCCCAAAATAGACGAAACCTGAACCAACGTCTATGACGGCACTAACGGGGGAGTCCTCTCCCGGCGCGAGGCTTACTGCTCCAATGCGAGTAAAGTCAGAGAGCCTTACCTTGACTACCATGCCGGGAAATGTTCCTGTGCCGAAATAGGCGAAACCGTTTGTAGTGTCGATGGCGGCTACGCACGGAAGGTTCTCGCCCGGGTTGAGAGTCAGTTCCGCTACGCGCGTGAAGTCAGAGAGCCGGATCTTCAATATCTTGCCTGGCATGGTTCCAGCTCCGAAGTAAGCGAAGCCATTGGCTTGATCGATGACCGCGGAGCACAAGTTGCCTTCGCCTGGGTTTAGGAGTAATGTTCCAACTTTAGTGAAGTCGGAGAGTCTTATCTTCGTGATCGCACCAGTTATGTTGCCTGTTCCGAAAGCGGATGCTCCGGTACCGAAGTAGACGAAGCCTCCTGCTGGATCGAGGACTGCTGAGGAGAGATACTCTTCTCCTTGCTGAAGCTTCAGGGTTCCGGCTCGGCTCATGTTGGAGAGCTTGACTTTTATGACGAAACTTGGGGACGTGTATGTTGAGAAGTAGGCGAAGGTTCCACCTGAAGCCTCAATGTCGATTACGCTGCCCGCGGAGAGAAAGAGGAGCGTTTCGTATGGGGCAAGTGTCAGTGTGCTATCGCGCTTGAAATTTGAGAGGTTTATTTTGATGATCTCGGACGGTGAGGCTGCAGTTCCGGTCGCGAAGAGCGCGGAACCTTCTGATGTGTCGATTACTGCCGAGTTGACGTCGCCTTCCGTCGGGCCTAGGGTCAAGTTTCCGGTTATGGTAAGGTCTGAGAGACGTATTCTGAGGATCGATGCTGGGGCTCCAAGGGTTCCCCAGTAAGAGAGTCCATTGGCCGGGTCGATGAGAGGGGTTGGTCCGAGTGGTTGTCCGATAGTGAGCGAAGAGGCAAGTGTGAAGTTTGAGAGTCTGATCTTGTAGATGAACGCAGGTGAATTTGAGGTCGAGAAATAGGCAAAACCGTTAGTCGTATCGATGGTCGATCCGAAGAGGCCGAATCTTGCGTTTGGAAGAGCTAGGGCGTCCACCTTGGTGAAGTCAGATAGTCGGATTTTCACGACGACTCCGGCGCCGAAATCTCCAAAATATGCGAAGCCGTTGGCTGTGTCAATGACTGCGGTTGTAAAACCAAGTCCTCTAAACGGCCTTGCAGATAAGGAAGCTACTTCAGTCAAGTCCGAGAGTCTGACCTTCACTATTATTCCAGTGAAAAAGCTGCCGAAATAAGCGAACCCGTTGACAGTGTCTATGACCGCTGCGGAAAGGAATTCCTCACGCGGCTGCAGTACAAGGGCTCCAACTCGCGTGAAATCTGAAAGTCGAACTTTTACTATTATTCCCGGACTTGTGTCGGCAGCAAAATATGCGAAGCCGTGAGCGCTGTCGATCAGCGCGGAGAACGAGTTGTCATCTCCCCTAGGGAGGGTTATCGATCCGACTACTGTCTGGCCTGCAACAGCCGGGATTGCTACGAACTCTGATACTGAAATGACTCCGACGACGATGATGATCCTGAGGAGTAAGCGAGCAAGTCTTCGTGTCTCACCCCATGTTTGGTTTACTTGATATATCTCAGTCATTTTCCCGACAGCCTCAGACAGTAGTTGACATAAGCTTTCCCAATTCCCCAAAGAATCTGGGCCTCTACGGGTATCTAATGCCAGCTTTAATCCACTGAGCCCAGTTTTCGGAATATTTTTATGAAAAACTCGTCGGCAGTTCTAAGTCTCTGGGACGAGGTATCGCTGCACTAACATCGTCGGTCGGCCAGCTGAATCTGGAAAAACTGAAAAAGGGTAGCCAGTCTCGTTAATGTTTTCTTCAGGTGTTTAATTGTCCGCGTTCTGGCTGGACGGAGATTGTTCAGGTCAACCGTTGAAGAGCGGGATCAGGGGCGTTGCTAACATGCTGAAGAGAAGAATCGCTAGAACGGTTGCCGTGAGATAGACAAACCTCCTGTCTTTCTCGGCCGCAAATAGGAACAGGGAAAGCGCAACTCTGGCCACGGGAGTCGCGAGAAGGACCAGGAAGCCTAGCTGTATTATCGATGAGGGGTCGAGAGATGTGAGTCCCGAGGATATGCTGGAAAGGCTGACAGGGAAGCTGCCATGGGGAATCAGGACTGGATTGTATGCGAGATATGCGGACGTGTTATCCAGGGAGTGATTCGTGAGGAACAGTACTGTTCCGATCGCAATTATGACGCCGGAGAGAACGACGCCAGTCTTCAGTACAATTCCGAGGATGCGATTCATCGAATTAGGATCTCTAAGGTTCATCGTATCGTGCTCCACGTGGTCTGGTCTTGCATCTGATCAGAATCCTAGCGCTCTGAGTATCATCTCGATGGCGGACCCTGCTAGGACTAGTGCGAAGATCTTTCTGACCGCCGTGTTCCGGGCTTTGACAAGGAGACGTGTTCCGATGGATGCTCCGATGAGGATGCCTAGAGCGACCGGGGCGGTTATCAGCGGGTTGACGTCTCCCCGTGCGAAGTATATTCCGGCGCTCGCGGCGGCGGTGACTCCGATCATGAAGTTGGAGGTCGTTGTGGAGACTTTCATCGGAAGTTTCATTGCGAGGTCCATGGAGAGAACCTTGAACGTCCCGCTTCCTATGCCGAGAAGACCGGAGATCAACCCGGCCACGAGCATGCCTGCAAGACCTTTTCCGGGGCTTGTTGCATTGTACTCGATCTTCCTACCATCGCGCTCGACATAGTCGCCTCGGAGGTTGAGTTTCTTCGCGAGTCCCTTCAACTCCTGTTTTGTTGGATACTCTTCGCCTATCTTGCGTACGAGGGGTACGAGGGATAAGATCAGTATGGTTCCGAAGATGGCTTCGAGTATCGTAGCGCTGAGGTATGCCGCGATGGCCGCGCCGATTATGGCGCCCGTAGTTGTGCCGGTTTCGAGGAACATACCGATTCTCAGGTTAGTTATCCGATCCTTGACATAAGTGGCCGCGGCGCCGCTGGAGGTTGCTATTATCGAGACGATGCTCGCTCCAATGGCATAGTGTATGTCTACGCCCAGGAAGAGTGTGAGAATCGGGATCACGATCAGGCCTCCGCCGATGCCGACGATGGAGCCCAGGGCGCCGGCTGCGATGGAGGCGAGGAACAGTGTCAGGAAGAATAGGATTACAATCATTTGGCAACGGGTCGGGCGTATGGTTTCCTAATTAAGCCACAGCACCGCTGGACCTGTGATTTCACGAAGGGCGGGCACGGGAAAATCGACCACCCCAGAGGGGTCGCTATGAAAAAGAATGCTTATTTTTTGGATGGTCGTACGTTTTTTGCAGCTGGAGACATTCGGCTTCTATCTTCCCGCCTGATTTGAGGTAGAGAAGTGAACCGGGTGCAAGGTGGTCAAGGAGGGCCAGTTTGTAGACCTTCATCCTCTTCTGGTGTAGCCGTTGCGCCTCGCGAGTGATGGCGTTCATGAGGGCTGATCCGATCCTCTTTTCACGGAACTTTGGAAGCACGTACGCTCCGTTGAATCTAGCTTCACCGGACCCGTAGGCGTCGGGCCGGAGAATGGCTAGCCCTACTAGTTTCTCGTCAAGGAAGGCTCCCATCCAACCGGGCTCCGTGCCAACGGACTTTTGACCCAGCTCCTGAGCTCTTCCGGTCCGCCCTGTTCTTCAATCCACCAGTCCCAATAGGGACGATGCCCTTCAACCCATACTTGTACTGCCTCGTTCGCATGTTCCTTCGACAGTTCCTCGGTCCGAACATTGCGGTGCTCTGTCGGCTGCTCGATTAGCTCCCAGCCGATCCTGATTGATCTCCTGACGGGTTCAAAGCCGGCATTCTTGTAGACGTCGACGTAGGGTTGAATGGCCGGAACGAACGCACTCAAGGATTCTGCGTGGTTCGACTCTGCATAATGTCTCGCCTTATAGACAAGGTTCTGCGCCAGTGGAACCCTCGAGTCTCCATTCTTCACCGCAAGGTATCTGATCTCATGCCAGTTCTTGCGGGGAAGATTTCGAAGACCAACGCACCCAATAGCCGAACCGTTCTTCTCGGCAATGAAAGATCCTTCATGGTTGAAGTAGGGTCCTGTTATCTCGGCCTTAGTCGCGGAAGATATTCTAGTAATCCGGAGGAATTTTTTAGAAGTTCGAGGAATGTCTTTTCGTCTCCAGGTCGAAAATTTCTAACCGTTACTTCGGGCATTTCCTGAGTCTGCATAATGCTCGCGGTCTAATCGGATGTGTTCCATGATAATAAGCGAGCCGCTAACGTATCGTGGTTTGAGGTAGGGGTGTTTATGGTCGAAGTAGCCGCTGGAACGGGGCGAAAAAACAAGCTTCCAGACTTTGACATCATCTGGGATTACGACCATCCAGGCGCTAGTGAGAGAAGGTTCCGCGAACTTCTTCCCGCGGCACTGGACTCGAGAGACCTCCCGTACCTTTCGCAGCTTCTCACTCAGGTCGCGAGGGCGGAAGGGTTACAACGAAAATTCGATGCTGCTCATAAGACTCTGGATCGCGTTCAAAAGGCACTCGCCACCACAGACGATAGGACGAGGGTCCGGTATCTGCTTGAGCGTGGAAGGGTTTTCAATTCTTCGGGAAAGCGGGACGATTCCCGGCCGTTGTTCCTTGAAGCACTAGATATTGCAATCAAGTCCAAAGACGACTTCTTTGCCGTAGACGCCGCGCACATGATGGCGATAGTCGAGCCGACCGAGAAACAGTTGCAGTGGAACCTGAAGGCGCTAGATCTTGCTGAGAATTCCGCTGATGAAAAGGCGAGGAAATGGAAGGGCAGCCTCTACAACAACATTGGCTGGACCTATTTCGAGCAACGACAATTCGAAGAATCCCTGCTCATGTTCGAAAAGGCTCTAGACTTCCAGCAACAACAGGGCGATCCAAACAAGATCATGATAGCAAGGTGGTGTGTTGCCAAGACTCTCCGGATGATGGATCACACCGAAGAGGCTCTGGAAATGCAGCGAGACTTGCATGAGCAATATCAAGCGGCTGGCAAGAGGAGCGGATATGTCTACGAGGAGATTGCAGAATGCCTGACGGTAATGGGCGAAGAGCAAGAGGCTCAGGGATGGTTCGCAGCAGCCTACGAGGAACTCTCAAGGGATCCCCGGCTCGCAACCGAGCAAGACAGGCTTAGCCGGCTCAAAGAACTAGGAAGAGTTGGCGGCTAAGAAACGTCCGGAAGTTCGAATCTTTGATACTGTCATACGAGGAATTGGGACTCGCGGCTCTGTTCGCTCTGGCCTTCGCTAACGGGGCCAACGATGCAGGGAAGAGTGTGGCATCGTTGATGATGCCGGGACCGTCAGGTTCTCCTCCAAAGCGCAAGCCGCTGATCTGGGGAGGAGTCTTCACTGGTATTGGAAGCGTTGCGGCGATTCTGATCTCAGGCAGGCTGTTCTCTGTCTTTACACCTCAGAGTCTTCTACGGACGACCCCTGGGTATTCTTTCGTTCTCGCCGCACTTGCTGGTGCGACGTTGTGGATTCTTGTGGCGACCGTTGTCCGGTTGCCGGTTTCTTCAACCCACGCTATTGTGGGCGCTATGGTGTTGCTAGGAGTCTATGCATTTGGAACGTCGGGGGTGCAATGGGGTTTCTTGTTCTACAGAGTCGTGTTGCCTTTGGCAGGGGGACCCATAGCTGCGCTAGCGGCAGTCTATTTTCTTGATCGGGTGACACGGCGGACGGCGGCACCTGGTAAAGAGAGACCTCGGCTGATGCGTGTGGCTCACTGGGGGTCAGGGGCGGCGACGGCTTTTGCGAGGGGAATCAATGATGCTCCGAAGATGGCGGCTCTCGGATCATTCTTCCTCCTCGCGAATCCTTCTGAGGCAGCTTGGGTTCCCTATTCGGTCGTTGCGGTGGCGGTGTTCTTCGGCTCGCTCGCGTTGGGCCATCGGGTGGTGGTTACTGCGATAGGCAAGCATGCTCCGCTGGACCAAGTTCAGAAGTCGAAAGCTGGCGCCGCCACGGCCCTAGTGGTGTCGGCAGGAGCCTTTCTAGGGGCACCCATGTCCACGACCCAGGTTCACGAGGGCTCGAGCGCGGGGATCGGCGGACGCAGAAAGATCATCGCGTCCACATTGGGAAGAATGCTGCTGCCCTGGCTAGTGACCTTGCCTGGCGCAGGCATCTTCGCTATCACAGTGTCGTATCTAGGAACAATGATCTAGTGAGAACACACATTTCTCTCGCGTCTTCTTCCGGAGAAACTCATGAGCCTGTAAGGCCCGACGATAACGAACCTATGGATAGGGGAGCCGCACCGATACTTGAAATCCAAGAGGGTCGTCCTTGGCATCACCGTCCTATTCTTAACAAGCCTGACATTCACCCCCCTAGCGAGGGCCGAGCTGACCCAAGGGACACTCGTGGACCATTTCGATGAGACACGTTCCGGTCTCACATGCTTAGACCCCAGGCCACGGGCTCGGGAACGTTTTCCGGCACCGACGTGATCCATTTCACGCAAAACTCCCGCACCTACTACCGGGAACAGACTGCAACTGAGAACTTCAACTATACCATGCCGAATGGGATCGTGTTCTCAGGCCACGACACATTCCACGCGACACTTCGTATGGTCAGCGGAGTTGTAGTCACGAGAATAGCCTCGTGGAACGGAGAGGCTCAAGGAAGCGATGGGACCTTGATAGCTTGGAGCATCCTCATGGTCTCGAACGGAGGAAACGTATTACAAGACCAATACGTATGTGGGCCGCCCTCCTAGGTTCTCCGCAATAATAGCATCGCAAAAGCCGTCTCATGCCAGGGACCAGACTTCTCTACAGGAATCGACTGATCCTTACGACTAACCCCTTTTGAAGCCCAGGTTCTCGGTACGCCTAAGCCATCCAATCACAAATAGATTTAGGCACCTCTTCAAGCTGCGACGAGGGACTAGGCGGTGTGCCTTTGCTTCCCGTGGCAATCGGTCCGGGGGGAAGAGGCTATTTACAACTAAAGCTGATTTGTCGCCGGAAAGCCTTTAGACTTACAGCTCCGGCGCCCTGCAAGTCCGCTATCGACCGCGTGCCCATTGCGACAAACTGGACAGACCAAAAATAATAGCCTCAACGTCCCCCGGTAGAAGTCAATATGATTCTAGGCACGGGATTTCTTACCCAAGTAGGATGGGGAAGCTAGGCGGTTTCTTGGACTTCCACGGGCGGGAGTACGGGCTTTCCTGTTGCCGTGTCTAGGTTTTCTATCGTGACCGGCTCTATCGGATCGGCGAAAGGAAACCTGAATATTTTCGAATAGAAGTACAGTTCAGCCTCAAAGGATCTCTTGATGTTCTCTGCTCGCCGGAAGCCATGCTGCTCCCATTCGTAGGCGATGTAGGCTACGGGGAGGCCCTTCGCCCTCACTGCTTCGAAGATCTTCTCAGACTGGTCTGGAGGGACAACCTTGTCCTCAAGTCCTTGGAACAGGATTAGAGCGGAATTCATTCCCTCAAAGTGGTATATCGGTGATCTCGCCCGATAGATGTCTCGGCGTTCGGGGTAGGGTCCGACTAGCTTGTCGAGGTATCGGGACTCGAACTTGTGGGTGTCTTTGGCTAGTAGTTCGAGGTCGCTGACGCCGAAGTAGCTTGCTCCCGCCTTGAATGTGTTCGTGAAGGCAAGGGCGCAGAGGGTCGTGTAGCCGCCTGCGCTTCCTCCTCGGATCCCAAGTCTCTCTCCATCCGCTTCTCCGCGATTGACGAGGTATCGGGTGGCGTTGACGCAGTCTTGGACGTCGACTATTCCCCAGTTGTCGTTGAGTCTCTGGCGATAGTCTCTGCCATATCCTGTGCTGCCGCCGTAGTTGACGTCTACGACTCCGATTCCGCGGCTTGTCCAGTATTGTATCTCGTATCGGAGAGTGGACGGGCTGAAGCTGGTGGGACCACCATGGCTTACAACAAGGAGAGGCGGCCTTTCACCCTCGGGTGCTTCGTATTCAGGGTTCTTAGGAGGGTAGAAGAAGGCGAACCCGGTTCGTCCGTTCTCTGTGGGAAACTCTATCGAGTTCGGGATGGAAAGGTATTCTTTGCTGACTGTGATTTCCCGTGACCGGTGTAGGATCTCCGTCTCTTTGGTTGAGAGGTCTATCTGTACTATGGACGAGGGTTCGGTGGCCGATCCCCCGATGAGGAAGACTATTCCGTTTTTCTCAGCCAGATTGCCCCAAAGAATCTGGTTGACAGGTGTCTCAATGGGTCTGATTGTTTTCTTTGTTGGGTTGAGGCTGGCTAGATGCCAGAGCCCGTCCTTCGTATAGGCACAGATAATTTGGTTTGAAGAGTCGAAGACGAAGGTGCGGGATCCGAACCCCCACTGGGGGAGGCCGAATTCAGCTTCCATCGGATAGAGCGGGTCAATCTGGTTGTGGTGCTGGCGATAGAGGTTCCACCATCCTGACCGGTCGGAGCTGAAGCATAGCGTGCCATCCGGTGACCATTCGGGCTGGTAGATGGATTCTTCCAATCCCCCGGCCACCTTCTCGCGTTTCTCCAGAGAACCGTCGGGTTTGACAATGGCAACCCAGACCTCCGTCCCATCCCATGGCATGTTGGGATGATTCCATGTAAGCCAGGCGAGCTTGGACCCGTCGTGGTTTAGGCGTGGTGTTGAGTAGAAGTCGTTTCCGGAGACGAGAATCTTGCCTTCGCCTCCTTTCTCGATGTCCAGGCTGACGATGGTGGTGACGGCTTGCGGGGTCTTGGGAGTATGATCTTCGCGGACGGATATGATGCGGTTTCTACGGTGGTCGATGATACCATCGGCGTATCTCATGTCGACTGGAGGAGTTATGGGCCTGGGATCTGAGCCTGGGTCCTGACGGTACAGACGCTGGTCTGTATAATTGGAAAAATAGACTGTTCCGTTATGGACAAGGTAGCATCCGCCTCCGTACTCGTGAACTCGTGTCCGGGAACTGAAGCCTGGGGGAGTAATATTCGTCAGCGTGCCATCTGGTTTTCTCTGGACGATGACGTTCCTGCCCTTGTCGGCCGGGCGAAGCTCGTTCCAGTAAACATCATCGCCATCAACTCTGAGCTCGTCGAGTACAACATATGTTGAAGCGAGCAGGTCTGCAGTAATGGGTGATTTCCACGAGCCGTATGGAGCCACATGTCTGGGCATTAGAAACACTCTCTCTGGTCTAGTGTCCCCGGAATAAGAGTGTACCTGACAGTGCAGCGACGCTCGCTCCAATCTAAGCTGGACCCCGGGTACAATCCGCTTAACTGGCTGAAACAGAAGGCAATCTACAGTGACGGCCTGTGGAGCCGACTGGGATCAAGATTCTTGATGATATTCTAGGGGGTGGGTTTCCCAGACCTTCCGCCGTCGGAATAACAGGCCCGGTTGGCAGCGGCAAGTCGACCCTCGTCAAGCAACTGGCAGCTGCTGCGCTGGAGCGCGACTTCAGGGTTGTATATTATGCGGTTGACGAGTCTGCTGAGGATGTGAGGGAGAGTATCGTGTCCTGGGGAGTAGATGTGAGCCGATACGAGTCTGAAGGTAGGCTCTCTTTTGTCGACATGTTCGCGCTGGGAGTTGAGAGGCTTGCAGACTCGTTTCCTACAGAGCAGCCTGAACAGATAGTCGATAGCACTATGAAGTTCTCTGATCTCATCGCTCAGGGCCGAAGCTTCACGCTAAAACATCTGGGCAAGAAGACGATGGGGATCATGGACTCGCTGACACCCTTCTTTCTCATGATCGAGGCGAAGAAGGTCTTCCAGTATGGACAGGTTCTGAAGTATGCTACCCGGTTCGCGAAATCCATCGGCATCGCTACACTTCACACCAGTGTCTTGAACGAGACGATAGAGAATGCAATGACAAATTTCGCCGACATCGTCATAGACATGGAGGGACGGAAGAATCCGCAAGGTATCAGTCATGGAGGGACCCTGAGACTTGTCAAGATGGGCAAAGCCCCTACTCCTCCAAGAGGCTACTATTACGAGATGACGCCGAAGGGAATAGACATCAGCACCGCACCAATGATATAGCAGTCAGTCTTTCTCCACCGTTGTAAGTTGTCTAGTCGAGATGTGCTCTGTCAAACCTAGTCGTAAGCCGGTCATATTCTGACAGAGCATCGATTTCGATATCATACTGCGAAAAGTAACGGGCCACATTTTCCAAGTCCCGACGTAGGAGTGGTTGGCTTTCTCGAATTGTCGGTGTCGGTTGGGCCGGGACGAGAGGTCCACTGCCTGGGGGAAATCAATGACGAAAATGCGATCATGGTATTGAAGGCGAGGATTTCGTCGTCTAAGCAGACTGGAGATTGTGACGATGCACTGAGAATTCAATCAGGCTCATAGTGCACAACCTCACAGGGAGGTCTTGGACTGGCGAATATTGGACCTTTCGATATGGAGTCAGCCTTTGAAATGGAAGAGTAAAAATAATCTGACCAAACATGGAGTTCCCATGCAAAAAATCACGCCGTTCCTGTGGTTCGATGAACAGGCAGAAGAAGCCGCGAAATTCTACACTTCCATTTTCAAGAATTCAAAGATTGGAAAGGTCAGCCGCTCTGGGAGAGAGGGATACGAGGTCCACGGGAAGAAAGCGGGAACCGTGATGACTGTGGAATTCGAAATCGATGGGCAAAAATCGTGGCGCTAAACGGTGGACCCCAGTTCAACTTCACCGAGGCCGTATCGTTCGCCGTTGACTGCAAGACCCAAGAAGAAGTTGACGAGCTCTGGGAGAAGCTCACGAAAGGTGGAGAAGAAAGCCAGTGCGGCTGGCTCAAGGACAGGTACGGTCTGTCGTGGCAGATCAATCCTACAGTCTTGGGTGAGATGTTGGCGGACAAGGACCCGAAGAAAGCGGGAAGGGTCATGGCCGCTATGCTCAAGATGAAGAAGATCGACATCAAGACCCTAAAGAAAGCATATGAGCAAGGATAAGCTTCCGAGAAAAAAAACCGCACTAAGTCGGCTGTTCCTTCCAGTCACCCTTTTATCAAGCCAAGACCAAATTGACTTCAACCATGCAGTCCGTTACTAGCAAAGTGAAGCCTGTTCCTGAGGGCTATCATTCCCTCACACCCGTCGTAGTGGTAGAGGGAGCACCTAAGCTGATAGACTTTCTCAAACAAGTGTTCAACGCGCAGGAAGAGGAAGTGTACAAGGGTCCTGATGGTCGAGTAATCCATGCAGAACTGACAATCGGCGACTCAATCGTAATGATAAGCGACGCGAACCCAGAATTCCCGGCGTTTCCGGCAATGATTAATGTCTACACGGCGGATGTTGACGCAGCCTACAAGCGAGCGCTTAAGGCCGGCGCGACCTCGCTG
>Ga0209236_1000146_pt1 | contig 36909 bp, 44 predicted proteins | sample GraSoi013_1_40cm_FD_185819 | JGI IMG/M metagenome (GOLD analysis project Ga0209236, IMG submission 185819) | Grasslands soil microbial communities from the Angelo Coastal Reserve, California, USA - Sample 09_27_2013_1_40cm (SPAdes) (version 2) | ecosystem: Environmental > Terrestrial > Soil >... | reverse complement strand
GGAAGGAATTGATGTTCGAGGCCGCGTCGCGGGCCTATGCGGACGCCGACATCAACCCGCGCGAGGACGTGGACTCGTTCCTCACGTGCGCGGAGGACTACTACGAAGGATTCGGGATCTTCGACGAATTCGTCCCCGACCAACTCGGGGCGGCGCTTCGGCCGACCTGTACGGTCTCCGGCGACGGACTCCAGGGTCTCGCGAACGCATACATGCAGATTCAAACGGGCCTCATCGATGTTGCCGTCGTGGAGGCGCACAGTAAAGCGTCCGACATCGTGACGCTCGACGGCGTCATCGAGCACGCGCTCGACCCGATCTGGAACAAGCCACTCGGAGCCCACCCGTTCGTCGTGGCGGGTCTCGAAGCAGACGCGTACCTCCGGGCGACGCACACATCGCCGAAGGCGCTGGCGACGGTCGTTGCGAAGAACCATGGAAACGCCTTGAGGAACCCGCTGGCGGCCTACGGCGTGGCGGTGGAAGTAGAGGATGCGATGCGGGCTCCGGAACGGTTCGCCCCGCTCCGCGCGCTCGACATCTCGAATCCGGCGGACGGATGCGTGGTCCTCGTCCTGGCGTCCGAACGCGCCGCCAAGAAATTGCACTCGAATCCGGTCTGGATCCGTGGCGTCGGATGGGCGAGCGATTCTCCGAGCCTCGAGACGCGGGATTGGTCCGATGCCGCCTACACCCGGATCGCCGCCGAGATGGCGTACCGACTCGCCAAGGTCCGGCGACCCGCGACGGAGATCGACGTTGCAGAAGTCGACGACCGCTTCTCGTACAAGGAGCTGCAGCACCTCGAGTCCCTCGCCCTCGCGAAGAAAGGAGAAGCGGGGAAGCGGGTCGTTCGCGGCGACTATGGCCCAGAGGGCCGGTTGCCCGTGAATGTGTCCGGTGGATCGCTCGGGTGCGGGAACGTCTTCGAGGCCACCGGACTTCACCGCGCCGCTGAGGTCGCGCTTCAGCTTCGCGGCGATGCCGGCGTACATCAACTCGATGGCGTCCGGGTCGGCGTCGCGCAATCGTGGCGATTCATCCCGAGCGCAACGGGTGCGGTGGCGGTCCTGGGGGTCGGCGCGTGACGAAGGTCGGCGTGATCGGGGCCGGCATGACGCTCTTCCGCCGGCGGCTCGAAGAGACCGGCAAGGAACTCTGCTTCGAGGCGACGAAGATGGCCCTCGATTCTGCGGGACTCACCCGCGCCGACGTCGACATGGTCGTCTGCGGGACCGCGCCCGATGCCTTCGATGGCGTCGCGATGAAAGGCGAATACCTGCTCGACGGATCCGGGGGCTACCGGAAACCGTACACGCGGGTCTTCACCGGAGGCGGCACCGGCGTGTTCAGCACGATCGCAGGTTGGTGGCACGTCGCCTCCGGCCTCGCGAATGTCGTGCTCGTGGTGAACGAGGAGAAGATGTCGTCGTGCCAACCGCATCCCCAGAGCGTCTTCGCCCACATCTGGGATCCGATCCTCGACCGCCCGCTCAAGCCGAACCTCGTCTGGATCTTCGCGATGGAGATGAACCGCTACATGACCGTGTACGGGGTGAAGAAGGAGGACATCGCCCGCGTCGCGGTCAAGAACAAACGGAACGCGGTGGGCCATCCGTGCGCCCAGCTCGCCGACCCGAACATCACGGTGGACGACGTCCTGAACAGCGAGGTGATGGCGTGGCCCGTCCAGCGCCTCGACATCAGTCCGCCGAGCGACGGCGCCTCCGCCGTCGTCCTGGCCTCGGAGGATTTCATCCGGAAGCGACGGATCAAAGACCGGGCCTGGATCTCCGGAGTCGGATGGTGCATCGATTCGACGATGTGGACTGATCGGGATCTCGTCTTCCCGGAGTACGTCGCTCGGGCGGCCAAGCACGCCTACAAGATGGCGAAGATCGACGAGCCCCGGCGACAGATCGACTTCGCCGAGCCGTACGATCCGTTCGACTACAAGGAGTTGCACCACCTCGAAGGACTGCTCCTCGCGGACAAAGGCGAAGCGCCGATCCTGACGCGGGAGGGCGTGACCGAGCGGGACGGGAAGATGCCGGTCTGCCCATCCGGCGGCCTCCTCGGCGTCGGCAATCCGATCGCCGCGACGATGGGGATGAAGATCGGCGAACTCTTTTGGCAGCTCACCGGCCAGGCAGGCAAGCGACAGATCCCGCATGAGGTGCACACCGGCGTATCGCAGGCCTGGGGAGACCTGATGCAGTACGGGTCCGTGGTGGTGATGAAAGGATGACCGCGCGGATCTCGCGGTGGCCCGGGATTGAGCTCAGCGCGGCCGACCTGTACGAGGGCAAGGTCACGCAGACTCGATTCCGTCCGGATGCGAAGTACTCGTGGTCCGCCGGCGAGGCGATGTCGCGGTTTCTCGCAGAACTTCAGAACGGTCGGCTTATCGCACGATCGTGCCACAAATGCGAGCGCATCCTCTTTCCGCCCCGCATGTTCTGCGAGGAGTGCTTCCGGCCCACGGACGAGTGGACCTACATCCGCGACACGGGAACGATTGAGACCTTTTCGGTCTCGTATCTGGATACGGATGCCAAGCGGATCGCGGAACCGATCCTCGTCGGCGTCGTGAGCCTCGATGGCGCGACGGCGAAGATGGGCATGATGCATTTCTTCGGCGAGATGACGAAGGACGTGATCCGGATCGGAATGCGGGTGAAGGCCGAGTGGAAGCCTCCTCCGGATCGGCAGGGGAGTGTCCTCGACATCCGCTACTTCCGACCGCTCCGGGAGGGCGAGCGATGACGTTCTTGGATCGGACAACGGACGCGCGGAAGTTCCGCCACTGGGAGGGAAGCGTCGAGGCGGATTACATCTACACGTCCGGGGTCGCGGGCGAACGGTTCTTTGTTGCCCTGCGCGAGGAGGGCCGGATGCTGGCCTCGCGGTGCACTGCATGCCATCTCGATTATCTCCCCCCGCGGTTGTTCTGCGAAGACTGCTTCGCCGAGCTGACCGAATACGTCGAGGTGCCGAAAGCCGGGCGGGTCGCGGCGATCACCGCCGCACACGTCGACCGGACCGGGGCGCAGCTGTCGCACCCGCAGGTATGGGCGTTCGTGACGTTCGACGGGATTCGTGGCGGCCTCGTTCATCGCCTCCTCGTGCCGCCGGATCAGGCCCGCGCGGGGTTGGCCGTCCGCGCGAAGCTCAAGCCCCAGGATGCACGGACGGGAACGATCGCCGATATCGAGGGATTCGAGCCGGTCCGTTCCCGATTCTGAAAATCGGGCCGACGGCTTGATAACCCCCCGGCCGGGTATCGCGGGTTGCCATGATGCGTCGGCCCACGATGGACCCGGAGTCGAAGACCTTCAAGTTCAAGATCTGCCTGGTGGGCGAGGAGAGCGTCGGCAAGACGAGCCTCATCCATCGGTTCGTGTCCGGCGCGTTCGACGAGTCGTACATCCGGACGCTCGGTGCGGTCGTCTCGAAGAAGACGGTCGCCCTCGGATCGATGCAGGGCCGCCCGGTCCAGGTCGACATGATGATCCTGGACATCATGGGCAAGCGGACGTTCCTCCAGCTCTTCAAGGAGGCGTACTTCCACGGCGCCAAGGGCGTCCTGGCGGTCTTCGACATGACGCGCGCGCAGTCGCTCCGGGACCTGACCAAGTGGATCGACGGAGTTCGGGATTCGGTCGGTCCCGTCCCCGTGTATGCCCTCGGGAACAAGACGGATCTCACGCATCGCCGCGAGGTGAACACGGAAGACGCGTCGACCGTCCTGGCGTCGTACGAGTGCCCGGTGATGTACACGTCGGCGAAGACCGGAGAGAACGTCGAGCAGGCCTTCCAGGGCCTCGCGAAAACGATTGTCGAGTCGACGGCGACCGAGTGAACGGCGCAACCATCTTATAGGCACGGGCCTTTGAAACCACGCGAGGCGCTCATGCGGGACGAGGACGAACGCAAGGTCCTCGAGAAGGAACTGAAGCGGTGGGAGGAGACCACCCTGCGGGATGCGCTCGCGTCCCACCCCGAGCGTCGCAAGGAATTCGTGACGACGTCGAGCCGACCCGTGAAGCGCCTGTACACCCCGCTCGACCTCGCCGGGAAAACAGACCGGGAGCGTCTCGGGTCGCCGGGCGAGTTTCCATTCACCCGCGGGATCCATCCGACGATGTATCGCGGTCGGCTCTGGACGATGCGGATGTTCGCCGGCTACGGGAGCGCCGAGGATACGAACCGGCGATTCAAGTATCTGATTGCGCACGGCGAGACGGGCCTCAGCGTCGCATTCGACATGCCGACTCTGTACGGCTACGACACCGACGAGCACGAAGCGAAAGGCGAGTTCGGGACATGCGGCGTCGCGGTCTCCTCGCTGGACGACATGAAAATCCTCTTCCGCGGCATCGAGGTCGGGGACGTGAGCACCTCGATGACGATCAACAGCCCGGCCTCGGTGATCTGGGCGATGTATCTCGTCATGGCCGAGGACCGCGGCGTGGCTTGGACGAAACTCCGCGGCACGATCCAGAACGACATCCTGAAGGAATACCAGGCCCAGAAGGAATGGATCTACCCGCCCGAGCCGTCGATGCGGCTCGTCGTGGACACCTTCGAATTCGGCTCCAGGCAGGTGCCGGGGTGGAACACGATCTCGATCAGCGGCTACCACATCCGCGAGGCGGGGGCGACCGCCGCCCAGGAACTCGCGTTCACCCTCGCGAACGGCATGGAGTACGTCCGCTGGGGCATCGACCGCGGCCTCAAGGTGGACGAATTCGCCCCCCGGCTTTCGTTCTTCTTCAATGCGCACAACGATTTGTTCGAAGAGCTCGCCAAGTACCGCGCGGCGCGTCGCATCTGGGCGCGCGAGATGCGAGACACCTTCGGCGCGAAGAATCCGCGATCGTGGCTGTTGCGTTTCCACACGCAGACCGCGGGGGTGAGCCTCACGGCGCAGCAGCCGGAGATTAACATCGTCCGGACAACGATCCAGGCGCTTGCGGCGGTCCTCGGCGGAACCCAGTCCCTCCACACGAACGCGTACGACGAGGCCTATCAGGTCCCGAACGAGAAGGCCGCGCGGATCGCCTTGCGGACCCAGCAAGTCCTCGCCCACGAGAGCGGCGCCGCGAACACGGTGGACCCGTTCGGCGGCTCGTACTTCCTCGAGGCCCTAACCGACGAACTCGAGGAGGACGCGTACCGCACCTTCGATCGGATCGGGGACCTCGGAGGCGTGATCCCCGCGATCCGGAAGGGATTCTTCCAGCAGGAGATCGCGAACTCGGCTTACCGTTACCAGCGGGAAGTCGAGGACAAGGAGCGCACGATCGTTGGCGTCAATGATTTCGTCGTCGACGAACAGACCGAGGTAGAGCCGCTCCGCGTGAGCGAAGCGTCGTTCAAGGCCCAGGTCGACCGCCTCCGGAAGCTACGCCGGACGAGGGACGCGAAGAAGCACACGCGGGCGCTCGACCGTCTGCGCACGGCGTGCGAGGGCGACGACAACACGATGCCGTTCATCCTCGACGCGGTGCGCGCGAAGGCGACCCTCGGCGAAATCTGCGACGTGATGCGCGAGGTGTTCGGCGTCTGGGAGGAACCCCTCCTCTACTGAGGTGGTCCGATCGGGAAGAAGATCCGCGTCCTGATCGCGAAGCCCGGCCTGGACGGACACGACCGAGGGGCGAAGGTCGTTGCTCGGGCCCTCCGCGACGCGGGGATGGAGGTAATCTATACCGGCTTGCGCCAGACGCCCGAGGACATCGTCGAGGCGGCCATCCAGGAGGACGTCGACGCGATCGGCTTATCGTCGCTCAGCGGCGCTCACATGACGTTGTTCCCCGAAGTTGTCCGTCTCCTGAAGAAGCGGAAATCGGGCGACATCGTCGTGGTCGGAGGCGGGATCATCCCGGAGGACGACGTCCCGAAGCTGAAACGAGCCGGGGTCAAGGCGGTCTTCGGGCCCGGCACGCCGCTCAGCGTCATCGTCTCGTTCTTCGAGAAGGCGGACAAAGGTGCGTGAGGGGCATGCCCGCGAAGGCCTCGCGCGATTCCGTCGAGGGCCTCGTCGACTCCCTCCTCAAAGGGGACAAGCGGTCTGCCGGCAAGCTGATCTCCTTAATCGAGGACGATGAACCGGAAGCGGTCGAGGCGGTCGCGCGGATTTTCCCGCACACGGGTCGCGCGCACGTCGTCGGGTTGACCGGACCGCCCGGCGTCGGGAAGAGCTCGTTGATCAATCGGTTGGTCCGAGCCTTCCGATCTCGGGGCAAGACGGTCGGGGTCGTCGCCGTCGACCCGACGTCTCCGTACACCGGCGGCGCGGTCCTGGGAGATCGAATCCGGATGGCCGATACGGGCGTCGATCCGGGCGTGTTCATCCGATCGATGGCCACGCGAGGCCATGCCGGCGGGTTGGCCTTGGCGACATTCGATGCGGTGCGGGTCCTGGATGCGATGGGCTCCGACCTCGTCTTCGTCGAGACGGTCGGCGCGGGGCAGAGCGAGGTGGAGATCGCGAGTCGTGCGCACACGACGATCGTCGTGGAAATGCCTCTGACCGGCGATGTCGTGCAGACGATGAAGGCCGGAATCCTGGAGATCGGAGACGTCTACGTGGTGAACAAGGTCGACCTGGGCAACGAAGACGTCCTCGTCGCGAACCTGAAGTTCCAGCTGGAGACTCGAGACGGCTGGACGCCGCCGATCATCCGGACCGCCGCCCTCGAAGGCCGCGGAATCGATGACCTCGCGGGCGCCATTGAGAAGCACGCGTTGTACCTGGACCAGAGCGGAGGTCGCCGCAAGCGGGAGGTCGCCCGGGCGCGGCTCGAGATCCTCGAGAATGTGCAGCGTCTTCTGGTCCGCCGAGTCTCGGATGGGTCGCGCTCCGGCAGGGTGTTCCAGAAGCTCGCCGAGGATGTCGCGGCCCGCCGGCTCGACCCGCACGCCGCAGCGCGGAAACTGCTGGGGTCTGGCTCTACGGCGCAGTAGGCCACTGGCCCGTTCCAAGCCGTTGCCAATCCACGGCGTCGAGGAACTCCTGGAACCGGGTCATCCGGTAGCCCCAGGCTTTTTCCAACGCGGGGATGTCGACGTGGTACCCGATCGTCTTGAAGAATTGGAACATCCGGAATCCATCGTCGCCCATCCTCTTCCGGGCTTCATCCTCGGGCTGCTCGACATAACGAATCGGATGTCCGAGTTTCTTCGACAGCGCGGCCGGGAGGTCTCCGAAGGCCAACTCCTCGCCGGCGAGTTCCACGGTCTTGCCGAGCGCCGCCTTCGGGTCGTCGAAGGCCCGGGCAACAAACTCCCCGACATCCTTCACCGCCACGAGCTGTTGGCGCGTCGTCGGAGGGAGAGGAACCTCCATGATCCCTCGCTGGAGGGACGATGTCATCCAGGGGCTCACGTAATTGTCCATGAAGGCGACGGGTCGCACGATCGTGTTCGGGACCCGGGAGGCCCTCACGTATTGCTCCACCTTCGCCTTCGACTCGAAATGCGGAATGCCGGTATTCCGGTCGGCCGAGGCGACGCTCGATAGGACGACATGCCTCACCGATGCGGCTTTCGCGGCATCGATCGCCGTCGTGCCTTGCAGGACCTCTTTCTCTGGGTGGACGGAGAAGTCGGGCTCGAACGGAGTCGTGACGACGAAGAAGCCGTCCACATTCCGAAGGAGCGGGGCGAGGCTTGCGCGTTGGGTGAGGTCGCCCTGCGCGCCTTCGATACCCGCGGCGGCGAGAGCGTTCAACTTCGAGGCGCTTCGCGTGAGGCCGATCACTCGATGTCCTCGCTTGAGGAGACTCCGTGCGACCGTGCCGCCTTGCTGTCCCGTCGCCCCCGCCACCAGAATCGTCTTCGTCTCCGCCATGCGATCGTCTCGCGGTCCTCAGACGTCCGTTCTACTTGTAGATTAGACCCTGCCCGGACGACTCCCCGCGTTCAAGTGCCGGAGGAAATCCAGGATCGGGACGTGCCTCGCGCCCTGCCGGACAACGCTCGGGTGGGGATTTGAACCCCAGATAACCCGCTTAGGAGGCGGGTGCCCTTTCCGTGCTAGGCTACCCGAGCGATGCGCCGAGGTCCTGAGCCACCATTAATCCTTCGACCACGGGTCCCGAACCGAGGGTCTCGAGCGAGATTCGGGACGGACCGCCGAGGATCAGAGTTCTTCCGGCGCTTTCTCGGATGCGGGAAGCTCCTCTTCCGTCCGAGTCTTCGCCGCCGGCTTCGGTTTGGTCGCGGTCGCACGTTTCCTCGGTTTCTTCGTCGCGGCTTCGACGGGGGGCGCTTCTTTCGTGGCGTCTGCGGGGGCGGCGGCTTCCTTCGCCGCCGCCTTCGTCTCGGGCTTCGTCTCTTTCTTCTCGTACTCCTCGACGAAGCGGATCGTCTTGAGATCGGAGAGTTCCCGGAGATCGGCCACGACCCGGAATTTCGAGACGAACCACTTCTCGTCCGTCTTGCAGACGTCCGGGAGATGGATTTCCGCACTACCGCCCTTCAGATCGAGCTTGAACTGATCCGCAAGGCCATAGTCCATGTCGATGATCGCGCGCACGCGCTCCTCGGCGGTCTTGGCCTTCCGCGTCGCCTTCACGACGTACTTCAATGTCTTGCCGGCAAGCGGGTTGTTGAAGTCGACCCGGACGCGACCCGCGCTCACGGCGGTGACGAGGCCGTGTTTCCCGCTGATCGAGACTTCCTGCCCGACTTCCGGGCTGATCTCTTGCCGGAGAAATTCCCGTTCCGTGCGAAGCTCGACGAGCCGCGGGTCTCGGACCCCTGCACCCTTCTCCGGGGGAATCAGCACCTCGATCGTCTCCCCGACCTTCGCCCCGACGAGGGACGCTTCGAGGCCTTCGAACAACCGACCTCGGCCGACGACCACGGGGACCTCGATGTAGACTTTCTTCTCGTCGAACTTCCCCTCTTTCTTGGCGGCCTCGTCGTGGGTCGTGTCGAAGAGGGTCAAGGTCCCGTTGGGATTCACCGTCCAGGCGTCGTAATCAATCCAGACGATGTCCCCTTTCTCGATCGTTTCGGAGGTCACGCGCCTCACGGAAAGAATGCTTGTCCTTAAAGGTTGCCGAGTCCTCGCGACCGCCATCATGATAAGCGCGCATGCCCGTTCATCTTTGAGGGGAGGGGGGATCAGGGACCCAAGGGCGGATGATTCGACGAACGTCGGCATCGTGGCGTCGGACCGGATCATCCCCGTTTATCCTGCGCGGGTGGAGTCGGCCCTCGCACCTGCCGGAGCCGGTTGGATCGTTTTGGCCGTCGTGGCGATCCTGTTTTTCCTTTCGTTCGGTTTGATCTGGTTCTTCCTAGGGCGCTGACCGAACGACTTCCCGCCGCGAGGGTCAACCGGAGTCGACGAATTCCCTACTTGACCATGCCGATCGCAACGGAGATCCGCTTGTACCGATTTCGAATCGTGACCTCGGTCACGCCGGCGACCTCGGCGACCTCTTTCTGAGTGCACGGCTTGTTGCACAGGATCGCGGAGATGTAGATCGTCGCCGCGGCCACACCACTCGGCGCCACACCGGACGCGAGTTCGTCCTTCTCGACCTTGTCGAGGATCTCCTTCGCCTTCCGCTGAACGTCCATGTCGAGCTCGAGCCGATTGCAGAACCGGGCGATGTAATCCCGCGGGCTCTGCGGGAGCAGCTTGAGTCCGAGTTCCCGGACAAGGGTCCGATACGTCCGCCCGATCGATTTGCGGTCCACGCTCGACTTCGAGGCGATCTCATCGAGGGTTCGCGGCACACCGGACTGGCGGCACGACGCGTACAGGGTCGCGGCGACGACCTCGTCGATCGACCGTCCCCGGACGAGGTTCTTGGTCGACGCCCGCCGGTACAGGACCGCGGCGTTCTCCCGCACGTGGCGGGGCAAGCCCATCTTCGAGGCCATCGTGTTGATCTCGGTGAGGCCCTGGGCGAGGGAGCGCTCCCCGCTCTTCGACGTTCGGATGCGGTGCTGCCACTTCCGCAGTCGATAGATCTGGGCCCGCGACTTGTGGGGAATCTGTCGGCCATAGGCGTCCTTGTTGCGCCAGCCGATGGAGGTCGAAAGGCCCTTGTCGTGGGCCATGATCGTGCTCGGCGGCCCGGCCCGCTCCCGCGACTCCCGCTGCTCCGAGTCGAAGGCCCGCCATTCGGGACCTTCGTCGATGATCATGTCGTCGAGGACGAGACCACAGTCCTCGCACACGATCTCCGCGCGCGAATAGTCCCGCACGAGGTGGTCACCGTGGCATTCCGGGCACTGGGTTGTGATCTCTACCTCTCGCACCTTATCCGTCCTCCCCCGACAGAAGAATAACATCCTTACGAAACAGGAATTATTTAACCCTTCGTCCCGACGCCGCATCGTTTTCTATGCCAATCGCGCGCGCATTCGTTTCGAGCATGCGTCCCATGTTCAAGGCTCTCGAGGAACCCTCGACCAGATGCGTCAGGGCCGGAGTTCGACGAATTCGCCGTTCCGGAGCATGCGCCAGCGGCCGGGGAGGGTTGGGAGGACTTCGGAACAGACGAAGCGAGCGTCCTCCGTCGCGGTCTCGTGCAGGGTGTAGTAGGGAACGCACGTCCGGGCGTCCCGATGCGCGATCACGCGATCGCCGTCGATCAGCAGGAAGGTGTACGACTCGACCTTCCGCGGGAACTCGACATCGATCGCGGCCTTCGCCTTCGCGATCGCCTGCTTGAACTCGGCGAGCGGCCGCTGTTCGGTCCCGAGGGAGTCCACGAACCGGTCGTAGATGAATTGCGTGTCGATCTTCCCCTCGCGGACCCCAAAGTCCTCGATCTCGCCGTTGTGGGCGAAGAACATCACCCGGCCGTCCACTTCGAGGCGGAACGGATGGGAGTACCGCTCTTGGATCGTGTCCTTCTTCGATGCATAGCGAAGGTGGGCCACGAGGATCAGCGGGGGACTGCACACGCGGGACAGCCGTCGAACCGTGTCTTCGTACTTCGGATCCGCCGTCGCGCTGCCGGGCCCGCGGGCGTAGAACTCGCCCTCTTGGCCCACGCACGCGATGCCCCAGCCATCGGGATGGCCCGATTTCGGATTCGGCTGGGGACATCCGAAATCCCGGAAGTTTCTCCCGGTGTCGGCGAGTTGTCGGAACGCCATGAGCGTGTCAACGGGCGCGGTCTTCCGGCTCACGATGGCGAGCATCCGGCACATGTCAGCCCAACTTGTACCCGATTTTCCGGAGGAAGGCGATGCGCTCCGCCCGGTCTTTCTCGGTCTCGAGGCCTTTCGTCCGCTCGCCGTCGACGACTCCTAGGACCCCGCGGCCGCGGCGGGTCGTCGCGACGACGACGTCAACGGGATTCGAGGTCGCGGCGAACACGGTCACGATTTCGGGCACCTCGCGCAAGGCCCGCAAGACGTTGATCGGGTAGGCCTCCTTCATGAAGACGACGAAGAAGTGTCCTGCTCCGACTGCCAGGGCGTTCTTCGCGGCGAGCTTCTTCAAGCTCTCATCGTTGCCTTCCACGCGGACAAGCGCCGGCCCCGAGGCTTCGCAGAACGCGACGCCGAACTTGATCCCGGGGACGGACCCGACGAGCGCCTCGTGAACGTCCTCGGCCGTCTTGATGAAGTGGGTCTGACCGAGGATCACGTTCAACGCGTCCGGGTTCTCGATGGCGACGAGTTCCGTCTCGACCGGCATCGTCAATGTATCGGGCCGCGTGAATTAAAGTCTTCTTCACGAAAGTGGAGGTACACTACGTGCACGCGGAAGGGAAAGGGCCACGGGAATCGATCGATGCGGCATGGCGGGAATCAGAGGGTTGTGGACCATCCTCGGCAGCGTCGGCGATCCGGAGGAGCGGGAGGACCTCGCGCTCGTCGCGACGGCGATCCAGGTGCACTTCGCGAGCCGCGTGGCTCGGGAGCGGGCCGTGGTGGAGTTCATGGCGATCCGGTTTCGGTGGCCGGCGTCGCGGACGCGTCGACGGCTTGGTGCGCTCGTGGATCTCGGCGTGCTTCGCATGTCCAGGGACCTCGCGGACAACTGGACCAAGGTCTTCGAGGTCGTCGACCGGCCCCACGTTCCCGCGGCGATCGCCCTCGAGCTCGGCGCGTGACCTAGCCGGGGCCCGTCGTGGCCTTCGTCACCCTCTCCAAGAACCCGGCCGCTCGCAGCGGCTGGTAACAAAGCATGAGGAAGTCCGACGCCACGAGGGCGAAGAGTTCGTCCGGCACGTGGCGCACGGAGCGGTGGCGGACCGCAGCGACCGCGCCATCGGCGTGGAGTTCAAACGGACAGCCCATCCGCCGACTCATGGAGGCCAGCCGGTGCACCGCGCCGTTCCGTCGTCCGACGAGGTCCCGATGGAGGGCCGAGTTCGCGGGTTCCACGAATGCATACCCGACGACCTCGGGTGCCTCAATGATTCCCGGCAGGGAATTATTCCGAAGCGCGAACCCGAAGCTGAATCCTGCGGTCGAATGGCGTCGAACTCGCGAGAACCGGTACCCGACGAATCGGCGGTTCGCGATGTGCTTCCGCCGAAAGTTTTCCATCGGCCATCGCAACGGCCGGCGAATTCGTTCGAACGTCGCAGCGATTTCGGCGCTGCGGTCTTGGTCCATCTGGGGTCGGGAAATCGTTGTGAACCATAAGAACTGTGGCTGGACGGGCAAGCGGTGCATCCGGACCGGCGTGGTTCGGGGCAAGCCTAAATAGGCCTCGACCGTTCCGCCGCGCGCTGGATGGCCCGGGGTTTTCCGTGACCGAATTTTCGGAATCGTGCCGGCGACTCGGTCGGATGGACGGGGAGAAGGTCTTCGCGCCGCCGGATGCGCCCGAACATCCGCCGCGGGACCGGACGTTCCTCCTTCAACACGTCCGCCTCGAGATCACCGTCGATGACCAGGAGCGCGCTATTTCCGGGACCGTCACCCATCGCCTGTCGCCGATCAACGACGGCCTCACCGAGGTGGCGCTCGACGCGGGGGACCTGAACATCCGCAAGGTCCTCGACGACGGCGGCCGCGAACTCGAATGGGAGCTCCATGGAGAGACCCTCTCGATCCATCTTCCGAAGGCGCGCAAAGCCGGCCAGGCCTTCGAGCTTCGGATCTCCTACGACGCGAAGCCGCGGAAGGGGATCTTCTTCACCGGCCCGGACAAGGCAAACCCGAAGCGACCCCGAATCACCTGGACCCAGGGGGAAGACATGGACAACCGCTACTGGTTCCCTTCGTACGACTATCCGAACCAACGCTTCACGTCCGAGGTCCTCGCGACCGTCGACGAAAGGTACGAGGCCCTGAGCAACGGCCACCTCGTGGACGTATCCGCGGACAAGCGCCGCAAGACGAAGACGTACCACTGGTCGCTCGACCAGCCGCATTCGAACTACCTGATCGCCCTCGCGGTCGGCGAATTCGAGTCGAAGGAATGGGACGCGGACGGCGTGCCGGTCCTCGCGCATGTGCCGAAAGGGCTCGGTCCGTTCTTGGACCGCACGTTCCAGAACGTGCCGGACATGGTGCGGTACTTCGGCGAGGTGACCGGCCAGAAGTATCCGTGGCCTCGGTACGCCCAGGTCTGCGTCCCCGAATTCGTCGTCGGCGGCATGGAGAACACCTCGATGACGACCCTGACCGAGTACTGCCTCACGGACGAGAAGGCGTACGAGGACTACCGGCCGGAAGGGCTCCTCGCCCATGAACTCGCCCACCAATGGTTCGGGGACTTCCTCACGTGCCGGGCGTGGGGCCACATCTGGTTGAACGAATCCTTCGCCACGTATTTTCAGGTGCTCTGGTGGGAACACTTCTTCGGCAAAGACGCCGCGCTCATGGAGCTCGAGGCCGACCGGGAGAATTACTATGAGGAAGCGAGCAAGAATTACAAGCGGCCCATCGTCACGATGAAGTTCGTCGAGCCGTCCGACATGTTCGACCGTCACACATACGAGAAGGGCGCGAACGTGCTGCACATGATGCGCAACGAACTCGGCGACGACCTATGGTGGAAAGCGATCCGGCAGTACATGAAGAAGTTCGCAGGCCAGAACGTCGAGACGAACGACTTCAAGGAGGCGATCGAGGAGGCCACGGGCCGGAACCTCGACGTCTTCTTCGACCAGTGGCTTTACCACGCCGGGCACCCGGAGTTTGAGGTCGCGTGGTCGTGGGATGAATCGGCGAAACAGGTTGAGCTTCGCGTGAAGCAGACCCAGGAAGTGAAGGATCCGGTGCCCCTCTTCCGGGTGTCCACCTCCGTCGAACTGGCCGGGCCCGATCGGATCCAGAAGGAATCGATTCGCATCGAAAAGGCGGACCAGGTGTTCCGGTTCGACGCGCCCCGGCGCCCCCGCGCGGTCTTGTTTGACCCCGAGGACGCGATCCTCAAGAAAGTGACCTTCAAGAAACCGCGAGACGAGCTTCTGTGGCAGCTCGCGAACGCGGTTTTGACTTGGCCGCGGATCGAAGCGTGCCGCGACCTTGGCAAGCTCGTCGGAGATCCCAGGGCGATCGAAGGCCTGGAGGATGCCCTGAAGAAAGACAAGTTCTGGGCCGTGCGGCGAGCCGCCGCCGTGGCCCTCGGAGAGATCGGGACGGCGGCCGCGCGCGATGCGCTCCTGGGCGGGGCGAAGGACAAGGATAGTAGGGTGCGGCGGGGGGTGTACCGCGCTCTGGGCAACTTCCGGAAAGATGAAGTGGCATTCAAGGCGCTCGCGAAAGCGTACCGGGAGGATGGCTGGTACTACCCGATGAATGCGGCGGCCCTCGCCCTTGCGGAAACCCGGCATGAGCAAGCCCTCGACACGATCGTGAAGGGCATGGATCGCCGTTCCCAGGGAGAGATCCTTGCGCGCGGGGCTTGCATGGCCCTCGCGAACCTGCGGGACGAGCGAGGCTTCCCCCAGCTGGTGAAACGGACCTCGGACGAATATTTCGAGATGGTTCGGTACGGGGCCGCGTGGGCACTCGGCAAGCTCGGCTCGTTCCACGAATCGCGGAGGGACGAGGTCCTCGAGGATCTGTCGATGCTCGTCCGAGATCCGAACTACCGAACGCGGCTCGGGGCGACGTTGGGGCTTGGGGAGCTCGGGTACCCGAAGGCCGAGGACGAGCTCGAACGAATTGCGGACGCAGAGCCGATGAGCAACCTTCGGACGAACGCCCGGAAGGCGATTGCGACGCTCCGAGAGAAACACGCCGAGGCGGCGAAGAAAGTCGAACAACAGGAAGAGCTGGACAAGTTGAAGGACGAAAACAAGGAGCTTCGGGCCCGCATCACCGCAATCGAGGCTCGTGTCGAGGCGGTCGGAAAGCGGCGGAAACACTGACCGAGCTGCCGCTCCCCGAGGACACAAGAGGCGGGTCGAAGAGTCACGCATCCCGCTACGTCGGGACGTTTCGGGGGCGCGCGGCCTTGTCAGTCGAAGGAAGACCGTGCCTTGATCCAACCGACACGCCTTCGGCCGCGACCGTCTTCGGTGGGTTGGAGAACTCGAGTACCACCGCGTTCTCCTGAGGTTCTGTCCGGATGCCGCGGCCGCCGAGGTCTGCGAATAGGGCGCGCGCCACCTCCTCGTAGAACAAGGAGTACTTGTGGCCGCTACCGTGTCTCAAGACGATGACGGTCCGCGAACCGTCTCGCTTTTCTTCGTATTCAAAGGCCCTCGTGTATCTCGATGTGAGCTTGGGCATGACCTGCAGTACCGTCTCGAGGTCCAGATGCTTGAACATGAAGGTCGTGAACGCTCGATAGACGTCCGCTCCCGCCCACCGGCCCAGGTCTCGCACCTCGTCCTCGGAGAGGAGCTCGATCATTCGTGAGAGCGCCTCTCTCGGCATCGCGATGAAACCGAACCGGTCGGCGTACATGTCCCACTCGACGAGCCGGCGGAGGGCTTTGTTCGCCAGGAAACTGACGCTGACTCCTTCCCGCTCCGCCCACTCGCGGAGCTGGCGGTCGACCGTTTCGTCGATCCGAAATGCCCGTGTCGTAGTCTTTCGACCTTGCATTCGGAATCCCACGCGGAAACCGGGAGGGGGTCTGAGAGATTCAAGAATGTTTGCGTCCAATTATCACTTTCGACCAGCCGAATCATGTCGCGCACAATGTGATGCGCTGCAAACGTGATGGCTATGTCGCCACGCGGGATACACTGGGTCGGACATGACCCACCTGGTCCGCCACGCCGCGAGACGCCGAGTCACTGTGGGCGGCGAAGGCGCCGATCCGAAAAACCTGTCAGAGAGAGGTGCCTCTATGCAAAATCCCCAGATCAGTGGAACTGCCTGGAATGGAAACCACCGAGACTTCGCCTGGGACCACGTGAATCTCGCACATGCACTCCTGGATCCGGAGGCCTTGGAAATTTTCCGAACAAGTTCCACGGAAGAGATGACCGCGATCGAACTCAGCCGCCGTTGCGGGATGTCGACAGGCCGATGCTATCGATGGTTGCGCAGGCTCGAGTCCCTTGGGCTTCTCGTTTCGCGGGAAGGCCGACCGCAGAGGAGGGGACTGCCCTCCCGGCTGTATCGGTCGGCGCTGCAGTCGATTAGCGTGAGCCTCGAGGAGGATCAGATTCGGACGCGCATTGAGGTGAACGGGGGCTCGACCCCGCTCGTTTCGGAGTGCATGACGATGATCGAACCGTCGGTCCCGGCTCATGCACCGACGGCCCGTTCGCACCGTCGCCGGGTTAGCGCTGAACGCGTCCACTTCGTTGAACCACCCAAGACGATGCCCGGATCCCGACGCAGGCTCCCAATCAACCTCCCGGCGTTCCTCGAAGAACCCCTCTCCCGCCTCTCGGAGCGCCGGTGAGGTCCATGCAAAACCACGACTTGCTGAAGAAACACTCGATCCGGCAGCATGTCCAGATCGTCCCGACGCCGTCCGACCGGGAGGTCGTACTGGACGCGCAGCGCCGGCTGGTTGAGGATCCGGAGGACGCGGACGCACTCTTCGCCGTCGCGGCGTGGGACGAGATCGTGGGCGACCTGGTAAACGCCCTGGACCTGTTGAATCGGCTCGTGTCAGCGGCGCCGGATTACCCGGGCGTCTGGTGGCTGCGCGCGCGAATCTTGAAAGATCTGGGACGGGAGCGTGACGCGATCGCGTCCGAACGGATTGCGCGGCTCTATGCCGAAACCGACATCCCGCAAAGCGTCCGCAGGTTCCCCCTTTGACGCGCCGACATGACGTCGGCCGCCGGCCGCCGTGAGGCTTAAGTGGGACCATCCCATCGACTCCTCCAGTGACCGTACCCATCAACCGCAAGCTCACCGCCGGGCGATGGCCGATCGTCAAGGTCTTTCCAGGGTTGGACCGGGACGCTCATTTCCAGCGTCTCTTTGACAACGACGGTCTCAGGGAAACGGTCCTGAGGGACACCCTCATCCACCTCATTCCGGAAGACGCCTACGCGTACATCGACGACGAGAAGGGGCACGTCGTGGTCGGGCTGTACTACCTGCAGAGCGGGGAGGAGCGCACGCTGTACCTGGACATCCTCCACGAACTCGTCCACATTCGGCAGTGGCACGAAGGAAAGAAGCTCTGGGATCGGCGTTACAGCTACGTAGATCGGCCGACCGAGGTCGAAGCCTACAAATTCGCGGTAGAGGTCGCCCGCAAACTCGGGATGTCGGACCGGGAGATCGCGGACTATCTTCGGGTCGAGTGGACGAGCCGCGAGGAACACGAACGCCTGTGTCGTCGGCTCGGTGTCCGTTTGACCGATTCCCGGGCCCACTAGAATCAGCCCCAGCGGCGCACCGGAAAGGGTCAAATCGACCGAGGCCGTTCGCACGGCTCGAGACCATGGCCACCATCACGTTCGAGAATTTTCAGAAAGTCGAGATGCGCGTGGGTCGCATCGTCGCCGCCGAGGACTTTCCCGAGGCGCGTAATCCGTCGTACAAGTTGCGGATCGATTTCGGCCTCCATGGGGTACGAAAGTCTTCCGCCGCCGTTCAACCGTGGTACGGGGCGAGCGATCTCGTCGGTCGAGCGGTCGTGGCGGTCACAAACTTCCCCCCACGCCAGATCGGCCCGTTCATGTCCGAGGTCTTGTGCCTCGGAGCCGTGCAGTCGGACCGCCGGGTGATCCTGCTCCGGCCCGACACGGAGGGAGAGCTCGGTGCTCGGATCGCATGATCCGCGCCGTGAATTCCTGATCCGCTCGTGCGGCATCTTGATTCACGAGCAGTCCGTGCTCGTCCAGGAAGCGGTCGACGAGGGGGGAGGCCCGGTCTATGCGCTGCCCGGCGGCCACCTCGAGTTCGGGGAGAGCCTAGCGGCGTGCATGAGCCGCGAATTCTATGAAGAGAGCGGACTCAACGTCGAAGCGGAAAAGCTCGTCTACGAACACGAGAATTTCTACACGATCAAAGGGATCACGACACACGAGATTGGGTTCTACTTTGTCGTCGATCTGAACTCGGAGTTCCCCGCGGCGGATTCGGCCGGGTACATCCTGAGCCGGGAACCGCACATTCGCCTGCGGCTGCTCCCGCTCGCAGGTCTTTTCGGGGTCAAGTTAATGCCCCCGTTCCTCCGCGACGAGCTCCCCCGCGATGTCCGCGACCATTTCGCGCGACCGACCCGACACCTCATCTCCCGGGAGGAGTAGGTCCATGGCGATTCGAATCCGTCCGCTGCGCCGATCCGACTACGACGCGATGATCGCGCTTTTCCGGGTGTGTGGCCTGAGTCCGAAGACCAATGGACGGGATAGCCTTCGCTCGTTCGCCCAGCAACTTCGTCGGAATGCAGATTCGTACCTTGGAGCCTTCGATGGAGGCCGGCTCGTGGGCACCGTCCTCGGGACGCACGACACACGGAAGGGCTGGATCAACCGTCTCGCGGTCGATCCGGGGTACCGTCGACGGGCGATCGCAGCGCGCCTGGTCCTGCGTTGCGAGCTCGTCCTGAGGAAGAAGGGACTCGAGATGTTCGCCGCCCTGATTGAACCGGAGAATCAGGCGTCGGAGGCATTCTTCGAATCTCAGGGATATGACATCCTACCGATCATCTATGCACGAAAGAAACGTCGCGAAAGCGTCTAGGCCAGGACCTTGAGTTCTTTCCCGATCTTCTCGTACGCGGCCAGTGCCTCGTCGAGATCTTCGCGTCGCAGGCCAGCATTCACGATGTTTCGGATGCGCGCCCGGTCCTTGGCGACCATCGGAAACACGATGGGCAAGGCGAAGACGCCTTCGTCGAAAAGGCGCTCGCTGAATCGTTTCGCGGTCGCCGAATCGCCGAGCATGACGGGGGTAATGGGCGTCTCGCTCCGTCCGATGTCGAAACCCATCGAGACGAGCCGCTTCTTGAAGTATTTCGTGTTCGACCAGAGCTTCTTCACGTGACGCGGCTCCGTTTCCAAGACATCGATCGCCGCGGTGCACGCGGCCGCCACCGCCGGCGGGTGCGAACCGCTCAAGAGCCACGTCCGCGACTTGTTGAGCGCATAGTTCCTCAGTTCGTTTGATCCGGCGACGTATCCACCGACGACGCCGAGGGCCTTCGAGAACGTGCCGAGTTCGATCTGGATTTTCTCCTCGACGTGGAAGTGGGACGCGACGCCGCGACCACCGTCGCCGAGGACGCCCTCGCCGTGGGCGTCGTCGACATAGATCATCGCGCCAAATTCCTCGCCGACCCGGGCGATGTCGCCCACGGGCGCGATGTCGCCGTCCATCGAGAACACCCCGTCCGTGATGACGAGGATTTTTTTCGCCCAGCCATCGACCTCTTTGAGCGCCCGTTCGAGATCCGCGACGTCGCAGTGTCGGTAGATGACCCGCTGGGCCTTCGTTAGTCGGACCCCGTCGATGATGCTCCCGTGGTTCAGTTCGTCGGTGAGGATCGCGTCGCCTTCTCCCGCCAGCTGGGGGATGAGTCCCGCGTTCCCCGCGAATCCGCTCATGAAGAACAGGGCCGCGTCGCGTCGCTTGAACCGCGCGATGCGCCGCTCGAGTTCCTCGTGCAGGTCCATGTTGCCCGCGATCGGCCGCACGCTGCCGCTCCCCGCGCCGTGGGTCTTGATCGCCTCGCGGGCGGCCCGCTTCACCTTCGGATGGTTCGAGAGATTGAGGTAGTTGTTCGAACAGAGCATGATGACGTTCTTGCCGTCGACGACGCTTCGCGGCGAGGACGGTCCCTGCAGAACGCGGAGCTTCCAGTCCAGGCTCTGCGCCACGAGGGCCTCGTACTCCGCGCGCATCCATGACGTCGGGTCTCGCTTCGACATCGTTACACCGCCATCGGGAAGGCGACCTTTCCGCAGTTCCCGCTCCGCATCACGCCCATCGCCTCGTTGTAGTCGTCCAGTGGGAATTTGTGGGTCAGGATCGGCTTCAGGTTCACGTTGCCGCTCTTCAGGAGCCCGCCCATCTGCATCCACGTCTTGTACATCAGGCGTCCGTGGATGCCGTACATCGAGAGTCCTTTCGTGACGAAGTCGGAGATGTCGAGGCTGAGTGGTTTCGGGAACAGCCCGAGCAGGTGGATCCCGCCCGCGGGCCGGACCACTTTGATGGCCTGCTGCACGGCGCCCTCGCTCCCGGAGAACTCGAGCACCTCGTCCACCCCTTCGCCCGCGGTCGCGTCCATCACCTGGTCGACGAGGGATTCGCCGGACCGGAGGACGACGCTCGCTCCCACCTTCTTCGCGAGGTCCATCCGGTATTGGTTCTTGTGGCCGATCGCGATTACGCTCCGCGCCGCCATGCCGCGGCAGAGCGCGACCGCCATCAGGCCGATCGGACCGAGGCCGAAGATCGCGATTGTCTTCCCGGGGACGTTCGCGTTCGTGACCGTGTACACCGCGTTTCCGAGCGGATCTTGCATCGTGGCGAGGTCGAGGGGCAGGTCGTCGTCGTTCACGATCACATTCGACGCGGGGACCGTCATGTACTCCTCGAACGAGCCGTCCCGGTCGATCCCGAGGATGGAGACGTTCTTGCAGACGTGGGCGTTCCCGGTCCGGCACTGGTAACAGCGGCCGCAGGCAATGTGGCCCTCCGCGCTCACGTAATCTCCCTTCCGGAGGCCCGTGACCCCGGAGCCCAGTTTCTCGATGTGTCCGGCGAACTCATGCCCCTGGACGAGCGGCACCTTGATTCGCGCGGCCGCCCACGCGTCCCAATCGTAGATGTGCACATCGGTGCCGCAAATCGACGCGATGTCCACACGAATCAGGACTTCTGTCGGGGTCGGTTCGGGGATCGCGACCTTCCGGACTTCCGTGCTTCCGGGCGCCGGTTTGAGCTTCACCGCGGCTTTCATCGTTGACGTCATGACCCGGATCCCCGGTCCGCGGGCTTGCGCATGGGCTTGCGGTATTTCAACTTTGTATCATCTGATCGGGCGTTCGAGGCGGACGTGTTGCCACGGCTCATCGCTGAATCGGGTGGAGTTTCGAGGTGCGGTATCCGATGACGACGAACAGGTACTCCCGTTTGTGGAACTCGTCATCCAGTGCGGGATCGTCGGTATCGACCCGAAGGATCGGGGTCATGGCGAGCTTCGCGGGCGTCGCGACCACGATCACGTTCTTCGTCCCGATTCGTCTCAGGACCGCGGGGCTCACCTGGAGGTTCCCGCGGCCGAGGATGAAACCCTGGGCGCCGATCGGGCTCACAACGAGCTTCGCCTTGGGGTGATGATCCAGGAGATCGAGGATTCCCTTTTCGTTGAGATCCTTCGCGACGGCCTTGCCGCCGACGACAGCGTCCACGCCAAGAAGGGTCTTGTCGATTCCAATCGCGGTCGCGATTGAATTCAACGTCGAACCCGGACCCAGGAGGAACAGGGTGTCCGGTTCGTTCTCGAAGAGTTCGGAGAAGTGCACCGCGAGCTCTCCGCGGATGGCCTCCTCGCTCACTTCGTCGATCATGACTTTGCCTCCCGCGACGAGGTTCGGTTCGACCAGCGTTTTCGCAGTGGCGAACAGCCGGACACGCCATTCACCCTTCCGATAGGCTTCTTCATCGAGGTCGAGGATTTCCGCAGCGCCGATGCGGAGCTGTCCGCGGAGGTAGCTTACCAAGAGATGCGCCGCGACCGAGGGCGAGACCGCGAAGAGACCGGAGTGCATCTTCACGCCGGCGGGAATTCCCAGGATTGGGATTCGATCTTTCGCGGCTTCGGCGACGTCTCGAGCCGTTCCGTCGCCGCCGCAAAACAGGAGGAGCTCGGCGCCTCGGTCGATGCAGGCGTCGACCCCTCTTCGTGTATCGTCTGCGGTCGTTCGTTCCCCGGGAGTGTGAACCACTTCAATCGTCTCCTCTCTAACACCCGCCCCGCGAAGCGGAGCAGCCCCCATCGCCCGGCCGCAGGTCTGCCATCGGACGCGGAGGCTCTCGTCGTGTTTCGAGAGTTCAAGAAACGTTCGCGCGAAGAGCTGTGCCCGTGGGCCCGCGATCGGCTCCGCACCGGCGGCCTGAGCCTCGTTCGCGACTCCGTCCGTCCCCTTCAGGCCGACCCGGCCGCCCATCCCCGCGATCGGGTTCACGACGAAACCGACGCGACGCACCGCGTCTAGACCGGGCCGGACGTATTTCCGTCTTCCGCGGCGACGTCAGGGGCGCCGCGATCCCGAAGCGGCGGTGCGAACCTTTCGCCACGCTCGGGCAAGCTCCGCGGGAGGTGCGGCGATGGCAAGGTGCGCGAGGTAGCCCAGCGCCGCGACCGGGAGGAGAGGCCACAACGGCGGCGCAAGACCGACCGCGGTTGAGAGACCCGCCGCGACCCCGAGCTGGATGACGCGGAGTTCGCCCCGCGTGACCGAGTGCAGGTCCGTCGGCTCGATGCGGAAGTGGATCAATACCGCGGGCACGGTGAACGCGGCCCCGAGGAGGAACGCCGGGTGCACCGTGACGCCAAGGACGGCGTACAGCACCGCCGCGGTCGCGGCCATGATGCCGGCGTATCGCCTCGCGTTCGTGAAGCCAAGGGCGACGACGGTGGTCCGTTTCTGCGGCTTCGCCCTCGCATCCATCGGCTCATCGAGATAGTGATGCACCACGAGCATCGACATGCAAACGAGGGCGTGCGCGGCGAGGGCCGTCGTCACCACGAGCGTAATCGAGAGAGTTTGGATCGCATAGGCTCCGAGTCCGGATAGGACGACACCAGGAAACCCGCCCACCCACTCGCCAGCGAACGGACGGTACGATGTCGACACCGGTGGCGCCGTATAGGCCAACCCGAGGACGTACCCCGCAACGATGAGGACGGCGAGCCAGGCCGCCCGCTCGAGGACGACCCAGGCGGTGAGCGCGGCGACCGCGACGCTCGAGAGGGCGAAGATCCACCAAAGGTCGCGCTCTCCGAGGAGGCCCAAATTCCGAACGTGGCTGCCACCCGACAAGGCGCGTCCGCCGATCTGATCGGTCCCGCTCCTCCAATCGTAGATTTCGTTGATTGCGTGGGTTTCCCATCCCTGGATCAGGGCGCCCAGGCTCAGGGCGACGACAAACCACAGGAGGTTCAGCGACCCGGAGGCGAAGAACGCGACCGCGGTCCCGAGGACCACGGCGGTGTACGACCACAAGAGGACCGGGATGAGACGGAACTCGAGGAACCATCCCTTCGCCTTGCCCGCCCAACTGGGTCGCGGGGGGATGGCGGCCAAGAGTTTGACTATTGGGATAGTAATATTAGAACGTTCGCGGATGGGGTTTTCGATGGACGTCCCGCAACCTAGATACCCGCAAGACGGTTGGGGACGCCGCTTCATGGACAAGCGGTTGTGGTACCTCATCGCGGGGACCCGCGGCGGCATCAACCGCGCGCGGATTCTGTGGACGCTCCACGACCGTCCGTACAACGCGAACGACCTGGCTACCCGACTCGCGCTGGACTACAAGACGATTCGCCATCACCTTGACGTTTTGCGCGAAAACGACTGCGTGATGACCCTGGGGAACGAGAGCTACGGGACGCTGTATTCCCTGTCGCCGCGGCTCCAGGTCCACTTCGAGGACTTCCTCGAAATCTGGCGACGCATCGAGCCGCGACTGGGGGAAAAGTAGATATGGACTGGACCCGCGTCTTACGGTGATACATTGGCGCTCGGTACATTCTGGATGATCGACTTGGTCCTGGCCGCGGCCAGCATCGCGGTGCTCCTCGGCCTCCTCTACATCTACGTCGGTAACTTTCGGGGGCTCCGTTCTCCGCTCTCGGCCGGCCTCATCGTCTTCGCCACCCTGTTCCTGGTCGAGAACCTCGCAGCGATCTACTTCTACCTGGCCATGAGCACTTGGACGGGCTCCGGCAACTACGCGATCCCGATGCTCGTGCTCAACGGCGCGGAGCTGGTCGGGTTCGCGACCCTCCTCTACGTCTCCTGGCGCTAGCGACCGCGGGCGTTGCGGTCAAATATCCCCGCCTCCTTTGCGGACGCGGAGGAACGGCGTGGTCAACTATCGGCCCCTTGGGAAGTCCGAACTCGAGGTATCGGAGGTCGGTTTCGGCGTCTGGACCCTCGCGTCGGGTCGCTGGGGGTCCTTCACGGACGATCAAGCGGTGGACTTGCTCCACAAGGCGTACGATGCCGGTATCAACTACTTCGATGTCTCCCCCACCGACGGGGCCGGCCGCGGGGAGCAACTCCTCGGTCAGGCGTTCCGCGACAAGCGGGAGCTCGTGATCATCTCGAGCAAAGCCGGACGCTCCGAGGCGGGCGCGGACTTTTCGCCCGCGTCGATTCGGAAATCGCTCGAGGGGACCCTGGGTCGCCTCGGGTCCTCGTACGTCGACGTGCTCCAGTTGCACTATCCCGATGCGGCGACGGTCGGGAACGCCGCGATCTGGCAGACCCTCGAGGCGTTGAAAACGGAAGGCAAGATCCGGTATTACGGCATCGCCCTCGGCCCGGGCCCCGGCGGTCTCGAGGAAGGACGCACCGCGATGCGGAAGCATGATCTCGGCTGCATTCAGGCGTACTACAACATCCTCGAGGAAGAGCCCGGCCGCAAGTTCTTCCCGGTGGCGCTTGAGATCAACCAAGGCATGGTCATCCGCGCGCCCCACGCAGGCGGCGTCCTCGAGTCGGACGCCAGCGCGGTTTCGTTCCCGGCGGACGGGGATCTCCAAACGAAGGACACGCCATGGATCGAGCGGGCCCGCAAGCAGGCCACGAACCTGCGCTGGATCTACGAAGGCAAAGGGATGACGCTCTCGCAGGCCGCGTTGAAATTCATCTTGTCGGAGGAGACCGTCGCATCCGCGATCCCGAACATCTATCGTGAAGAGCAACTCGCCGAATACTCCGCCGTGTCGGACTTCGAGACGTTCTCGCAGGTCGAGCTGGGGGAGATCGCGGAGCAATTCCGGAAGGGCTTCGGGGTCTGAGGCAGCCGATGATCCTCGGATACGTCGACGTGGAGGATCGCATTTACGATCTGAACTTCGCGACGTTGCGGTTGCGCGTGCGGGTCGAAGCCGCAGGGCCAAAGGAAGGTTCGCGGGTCACCTTCTCCCAGGTCGCGGGCGCCGGATCCGCGTCGTACCGGATCCTCAAGGAGGCCGACGCGAGCGCGGAGGTGTCGATGGATCACGATGGCAAGCGGGTGCCGCTCCTTCTGCCGGTCGCGGGCCACTTGATTCGTCACGAGGCAGGACTGCTCTTCTTTGCGACCCCGACCCAGCGGGACCCGGACGATCCCGGATTCTTTCTCGTGAAGCTTCGCGCGATGCCGAGCGCGGTGCGGTACTTCTTTGAAGACCAAGAAGGGCGGGAGATGATTTCGATCCCGCTGGACGAGATTCTCCGGACCGAGGCGGAAGGCGACGGCATCACGGTGTACGTGAGTGCCGCCAATGTCGCGCTTCCGAAGGAAAAGATCGCGTACGCGGTCCAGCTGCGGCCCGCGTCTCGATTGGGGCAACTGCTATCCGGTGTGGGCCCGTCGTCGTAGGGATGACGAAATCCTTATTACGAGTCTACAGCTTGGGCGGTCGAGGTCCGACATGTCCTATGATGTCGCGGGTCTGGGTCTCGGCGGCGAGAAGAAGAAAGGCAAGAGGAAAATGTACCTTTACGCCGGAGTCGCCGTCGTGGTCATCGTGATTGTCATCGTCGCGGTCTGGTGGACTCGCTACCGGATGTGAACGAGCCCGTTCTATGCGCTCCGCGCCAATCCTTCGAGCGCGCCGCACGCGAATGCGACAGGCCTCGCCGCTCTGAGTTTCGTTTTATCTCGATTTCGAGATAGAACCAGAAATTCTTAATTTACTGGCCACGTGAACAGCAAACGAGACCGGCTGGTCCGGATGCAGCCGTGCCGCAATCACCTGATTTTGGCCTTCGGGAATCGTCTGTTCATTTTCCATCTGGTCTGATGGCCGGTCCAGAGGCCACCGGCAAGAAACACGCTGCCGATGATTACAAACCCGGGTGTGCAAAGCGAGTTGATGGACGGGTCCGGAAACAGCCAGAGTCCGACGCCGCCAACGAGACTGATGCTGCCCAGGTAGAGCAGATCGATCCAACGCGTCCCTGTTCCAGGGAAGTTAGACATGCCGAACCTCAATCTCCCCTGTCGGGGTATCCGGGCTGCAGACAGTTACTGCGAATGGACTTATTCCGCCATTCTTAAATAGTGCCGGCCGTATGCTTCGGCTGTCGTTTTTGACACCCTTTTGAACGGGAGTGTACGAATGGCAACGGTTTCCAGAGAAGTCGAGACCGGCACCACCACGCTGGGTCTCGTCTGCAAGGATGGCGTGGTCCTCGCCGCGGACCGCCGCGCGACGGCCGGCACGCTGATCGCCCACAAGCGAACGAAGAAGGTCTACCGGCTGGACGACAACATCGGTCTGACGACCGCGGGTCTCGTCGGAGACCTGCAGGTCCTTGCTCGGTACATCACGGCCGAGGTCGAACTGTACAAGCTGAAGCGGGGGATCTCGATGCCCGTCGAGGCGTGCGCCACGCTGACGGCAAACATCCTGAGCGGGAGCCGATTCTATCCATACTGGGTCCAGCTCGTGATCGGCGGCTGGGACCGCTCCGGCGGACACGTCTTCTCGCTCGACGCGGCCGGCGGATCCTTGCCGGACAAGTTCGTCTCGAGTGGGTCCGGGAGCCCGTACGTGTACGGTGTGCTCGAAGACCATTTCAAGGACGACATGACGCTCGACGAGGGCGCGAACCTCGCGATCCGCGCCGTGACGGCCGCGATGAAACGCGATGCGGTCTCCGGCGAAGGAATCGACGTGGCCCTCATCTCGAAAGACGGATTCAAGATGTTCGACGACAAGGAAGTCGAGAAGCGTAAGACGGCTATGAAACTGGCCTGAGTCCCGTAAGCGGCTCCGGCCAAAGTGATGTCCGATGACCATCGAGGACATTCTGAACGACGCGCGAAGCGTCGTGAAGAAAGTGGTCCCTGACCACGTGGAAATCACGCAGGTCGACTTCGAAGGCCCCACGATCGTGATCTACACGAAGAACATGGAGGTCTTCGCAGAGTCGAACGACCTCGTGCGACAGATTGCCCAGCAGCTGCGGCGCCGGATCGTCGTACGGCCCGATCCGTCCCTGCTCGCGACACCCGAGGAGGCCGAGAAAGTCATCCGTGAGGTGATCCCACCGGAAGCGCAGATCACCGGGATCTATTTCGAGACGGAGACGGGCGAGGTGACGATCGAGGCTCTCTCCCCGGGCATGGTCATAGGCCGCCACGGTTCGATCCTCAATGAGGTCAAGAAGAAGATCGGGTGGGCCCCAAAAGTCGTCCGGACGCCGCCGATTCCCTCGAAGACCGTGGAGGAGATTCGCCAGTATCTCCGAACGATTAACGACGAACGTCAGACGTTCTTGAAGCAGGTCGGCCGGCGACTTGCGCGCGAGGTGCCGGCGGGTGAGAATTACGTTCGGATCACCGCCCTCGGCGGATTCCGTCAGGTCGGACGGTCCGCGGCGTTGCTGAGCACGCGCGAATCGAAGGTCCTCATCGACTGCGGCGTCCTGATCTCGGAAGACAACGGCTCGCCGTATCTGAACGCCCCGGAGGTCACCCCGCTCAGCTCGATCGACGCCGTGGTCATCACCCACGCTCACTTAGACCATTCCGGCCTGGTCCCGGCGCTGTTCAAGTACGGCTACGAGGGTCCGATCTACACGACCGCGCCGACGCGCGATCTGATGTCGCTCCTCCAGCTCGACTTCATCAAGGTCGCGATGGGCGAGGCCCGCAAGTCGGCGTACGAGTCGAGCCACATCCGAAAGGCCGTCGCGAACACGATCCCGCTGAAGTACGGCGAGACGACGGACATCGCCCCGGACGTCCGGCTCACCTTCCAGAACGCGGGCCACATCCTCGGCTCGGGGGTCGCGCACTTCCACATCGGGGACGGGCTGTACAACGTCGCGATGTCGGGAGACATCAAGTTCGAGAAGACCTGGCTTTTCAACCCGGCTGTCAACAAGTTCCCGCGGCTGGAGACGCTCGTCCTCGAGTCCACGTACGGCGGATACCACGACATCCAGCCGTCTCGCCATGAAGCCGCCCAGCAATTGAAGGAGGTCCTGCGCCGCGTCCTGACCCGCGGCGGGAAGGTCCTGGTGCCCGTCTTCGCGGTCGGTCGGTCCCAGGAGGTCATGCTCGTCCTCGAGGACGCGATCCGGAACCACCAGATCCCGGAGGTGCCGATCTACTTGGACGGCATGATCTGGGAGGCGACCGCGATCCATACGGCGTATCCGGAGTACCTGAACAGCCAGCTCCGGACGCAGATCTTCCAGACCGGCGAGAATCCGTTCCTCTCTCCGACTTTCAAACGGGTGGAGACGGCCGACATGCGCGCGAACATCATCGATGACGTCGAGCCGTGCATCGTCCTGGCCACCTCCGGGATGATGTCCGGCGGTCCGATCCTCGAGTACTTCAAAGGCTGGGCGGACAACCCATTGCACGCGCTCGTCTTCGTCGGGTTCCAATCGGAAGGGTCATTAGGCCGTCGGATCCAGCGGGAGGCCCGCGAGATCACCTTGACGGATCGCGGGCAGCCGCTCACCCTGCCGATCAAGATGGACGTCGAGACGGTCGACGGCTTCTCCGGTCATTCGGATCGGCTCCAACTCCTGAACTACGTGGGGACGATGGAGCCCCGGCCGGAACGAGTGATCGTGAACCACGGCGAGGAGTTCAAGTGTTCCGATCTCGCCTCGGGCCTGTACAAGAAGTTCGGCCTCGAGACGCGGGCGCCGATGAACCTTGAGACGATTCGACTCAAGTGAGGCGTCGGGATGTCCGAGGGACGCGGCGCCGTCCGCTCGAGGTGGACCCGACGGGTGCCTGGCAGCGCCGTGCTCCTGTTCTTCTTCCTGTCGGCGGCACTTTGGTTGGCCTGCGTGCTCTCCTACCAATTCGGCCAGCCGGAATTCGTTGTGGCGCTTCTCGCGCTGAGCGCGTTCTTTCCGCTCGCCTGGCTCGGGATCGGTCTGCGGACACACCCGGTGTGGGCGCTCCAGATTCGGGCGGAGCCGGCGAGCGTCGCCGGAGCGGTGGTCGAGGCGGTGAGCGCCGGACACCCGACTCTCGCCTCGCGTTCCGATGTCGGCCGTGGAGGACTCTTCCGCGGCTGTGATCCGATCCTTCGCATCGAGGAACCGCGCTGTTTCATCGGCATCTATCGGTCGCCGTTGGATTCCTTGACCACAGTCCTTTTGCTCCCGCGATCACGCGACCGAGCAGCGTTGGACCGCTTCCGATCCACGATCGAGACCCGGGTTGTCCCTTCGCGTTGAAGCTCTGTTCGCACCGCGACGGGGCCCGTCAATCAGTGCGGGCGCGAGGGGCTAGTCCGCCATCGAGTCCATCCACGCTTGGAGCGCATCCCGGGCCGCTTCGAGGTTCACAACTTGCTCCTCGCCCGCGTTCTCGACTGTGAAGCGCTCGAGGACGATGCGTCCGTCGACTTGGCGAAAGTCGAGCCGCAGACATGGCATCTCGAACGCGTCCACCTGCTCGAGGGCCCACGGCTCAAACGCGACCGTGACCCGCTCTCCGTTGGTCACGACATTGTAGCCTTGGGTCTTGCACAGCCCATCGAGGAAACGGGATCGCGGCGCGGAGATCTCAATCGCCGACATGCGATCGACACAGCTCCCGGGGGTCAGAAGTCTTAGGCATACGTTCTCCAGGAGGTGTGTGCGGAGCAAACCTTTTGTAACACAGCAAGCGGGTGCACAAAAGAATCTAGACTCCCTGAGGGGCCCCTTTTGGTGCTTTTCAACAAATTCCCGAATGCCGGCCTTGGCTAGACCGAACAACATTCAGGCACGAAAAAGCCTTGCCGAGACGAATCAGGTAGTTTTGGGCCTTTGCGTCTTTTGCCGGATGCGGTATCTCGTCCGCACCTTCACCATCCCCGTGAAGTAAATGAGGACGCCTACCGCGGCGTCGAAGACGAGGTACTCAACCGTCCGAAAGCCCCAAGCGATCAGCACTGTAATCGAGAAGAGAGCCGCGAAAGCGACAAATAGGTTCCACCATCCGCCATCATATCGCCAAATACTCGGGATGCCGAAACCTCCATCCCACATGAGGCAGGCGTAGCTAGGCTTTTTCCTCGCCGGTCCTGGCCTCTTTTCTGTGCCCGGTCGCAGCCGCGGCAAACCTTTTGTGTGCACCCGCGTTGAACCGGCGTGCGCCGGCCGCACTACGAAAAAGTGCAGGACCTCTTGAGCCCCGAAGCGTTCGAAGCGAAGCTGGATTCCGTCATCGGAGAGTGGGGAGGGCTGCTGGACCGGGAGACTGCCGCGATGGTCGTCGTCGAGCGGCTCGGACGGAGCGTGGCGGCGTTCACCCGGGTCGCGGACATCGAGGAGGGGATGGAGGCGAACCTCCGCGCCACGGTCGTGTCGATCTCGCCGATCCGAACGTTCACCCGTCAGGACGGCACCGAAGGTCGGGTCACGAACCTGGAGCTCCGGGACGAGACCGGATCATGCCGATTCGCGCTCTGGGACAACGATGTCGGGCTCGTCGAGCGAGGGAAGGTCGCGGTCGGGACGACCGTCCGCGCCTTGGACTGCTACGTGAAGCGGACGAACTTCGGACTCGACGTGTCCCGCGGCAAGTTTGGTGCGCTCCTCGTGGAGGCTCCCTGAATGGCGGTCCGCGAGGCAGAGTGGACCTACTCGAACGACGGCCGGATCGCATTCGTCTTCCTGGCCTTCGCGATTGTCTTGCTGGCGCTCGGGCTCCTCGCGGTGACCGCATTCGGGAGCGACGCCGCGAACGCGGGTGCGGCGTTGCTCGCAATCGCGATGTTCCTCCTCGTCTTCGCTCTCCTTGTGTTCCTCCCACGCCTCGCGCGCCGCGGAGCCGCGAGCTTCAGCGTGTACTCTCGCCGATCGGTCGACGAGGCCGTGATGGCCGTGCGAGAGGCGATTGAGGCGTCCGGCAAGACGGCCCAAGTGGATGTCGTCAAGTCGCGGTCGGACCATCCGCCCCGAATCATCACCGCGGAGGGGATCCCGAGCCGCTTCCGCATCGAGGTCACCCGACACCCGGCGGGCGCCGAGGGTGGCCTCGAATGGACCGAAATCGTCGAGTCGTCGGCATCGCGGGACGGCGAGGAGGCCCAAGCCCTTCGAAGGAGGGTCACGGAGCGTCTTGCTGGCGGGTCGCCGCCCGACGGATGAGGATCCTACATCCCCATGCCGGGCATTCCGCCCATGCCACCGTGGCCATGTTCACCGGCTCCGGGCGGCGGGGGAGGCGACTTCTTCGAGGCGATGACGTCGTCGATTCGCAGAATCATGCTCGCGACCTCCGCGGCCGAGTCGATCTCCTGGACCTTCACGCGGAGCGGCTCCACGACGTTGGCCTTCAGCATGTCGAGCGGCTCACCGCTCATGACGTCGACACCCATCGCCTTTCCGCCTTTCTTCCCGTGGGCGGCCCGGAGTTTGATCAGGACATCGATTGGGTCAAGACCCGCATTCTCGCCCAGGGCCCGCGGGATGACTTCCAGTGCGCCCGCGAACGCCTCGATCGCGAGCTGCTCTCTCCCGCCGACCGATGCGGCGTAGCTCTTGAGGGCGAGGGACAGCTCGATCTCAGCCGATCCGCCACCGGGGATCGCCTTGCCATCCTCGATCGCGGCGGAAACGACGCGGAGCGCATCGTGCAGGATTCGCTCGACCTCGTCGACCACGTGCTCGGTGCCACCCCGGATCAGGATCGACACCGCGCGCGCCTTTTTGCAGCCGGTGACAAACGTCATGTCATCCGTCCCGACCTTTCGCTCCTCGACGAGGTCCGCGCGGCCCAATTCCTTCGACGTGAGGTCGTCGAGGTTCGTCACGATCCGGGCGCCGGTCGCCTTCGCGAGCTTCTTCATGTCGCTCTCCTTCACACGGCGGACCGCGTAGATGCCTTCCTTGGCCAGGAAGTGCTGGGCGACGTCGTCGATTCCCTTCTGGCACAGGACGACGTTCGCGCCGGACGCCTTGATCTTCTCGACCATCGTCCGGAGGGTCTTCTCCTCTTCATCGAGGAACATCTGGAGCTTCGCCGGATCGCGGATGCGGATCTCCTCGTTCACCTCGGTCTTCTTGACCTCGAGGGCGCGGTTGATGAGCGCGATCTTCGCGTCTCGGACGAACTTCGCCATGCGCGGGTGGACGCGTTCCTTGTCCAGGACGATTCCATCGATGAGAGTCGTGTCCGTGAGGTTGCCTCCGTGTTTCTTCTGGACCAGGATGTTGTCGACGTCCGCACGGACCTCGCTGGCGACTTCCTCGACGATCGCTTGGACCGCGTCGACGGCGATGTCGGCCAAGAAGTTCGCGTTCGTCCCGACGCTTCGACCGGACATCGCCGTTCGCGCGATCGACCGGAGCGTCTCCTTGTCGGTCCGCTTGACCGCGAAGGCGAGCTCTCGTAGGAGTTTGACGGCCTCGGCGGCGGCCATCCGGTAGCCATTCACAATCAGCGTCGGGTGGACCTCCTGCTCGATCAGGCTCTCGGCTTCCTTGAGGAGTTCCCCGGCGAGGATCACGGCGCTCGTCGTCCCGTCGCCGACCTCGTCGTCCTGGGTCTTCGCGACCTCCACGAGCATCTTGGCCGTCGGGTGTTCGATCTCGATTTCCTTCAGGATCGTGACCCCGTCGTTCGTGATCGTCACGTCGCCGAGGGAGTCCACGAGCATCTTGTCCATCCCTTTCGGGCCGAGGGTCGACTTGACTGCGTCGGCCACGGCGCGAGCCGCGGCGATGTTGTTGAACACCGCGCCTTTGCCCTTCTCGCGCTCCGTCCCTTCCTTCAGGATGATGATCTGCTGACCGCCCATCATGAGATTTCCCGGCGGTCCTATGATAGGACTTCTATATGAGTGTTGTCCTCGTCCCGCATAGCCAAGCGTCGATCGCCCCATACGTGTGGAGTCCGCTTGCCGGGGCGCAACGCGCCTTCGAATCGACGGTCGGATTCCACGCCAGCCGAGTCCTTGGCATGGATGTCCTCCGCACTCACTTCCCCGGCCGGAAGCGAATCGCGCTCCAGACATCGTCGATGGGGACCTGGCGGACTCCTTGGATTTGCTGCTTGAGCAGATGCCGCCAAAGGATGTCCCGATTCAGGTCCGTCCCGAGTTGCCTCGCCTTGGGATATCCGATCCACGCAAGCCGGTCCGCCTTCGCGGCCTCGACGACCGGACCGCACATGTTGTCGACATCGGCGAGCGTCTTGACGAAGACGAGGATTGCGTCGGCCTTTGCGGATCACGTGACGACGACGTCATCGAGATTGATGCCTGCCGGCTTCCCGATGACGCGCACCTTCATTCCGTCTTTCAGATTCAGTTTCTGCGCCAGCCTCATTCCGGCTACCTCCTCGCACCCGCTTCGTCGCTAGGCTTTTTCTTTCGTCCACCCCGTCCGCGAAACCGTGGTCACCTGCTTATCGATTGCGATGGTCCGGTCACGCCCGACCGTTGGGATTATTAGGCCCGCAGGACTCCGCGAGGGTCCGTGACGCAAGACCGATGCATGTACTGCGATCAAATTCGAGAGAGGGATCCCGCGTACCGCCCTCGAAGGGCGACGCACGCCCTTGGATCTCCTTTCCCTCGATGCGACTATCACTGGCGGTTCGTGTGCGATTGCTGCGCTCGGCCGAGGATCTTCCATGGGATCGCCTACTGTCCGCGTCGTGATGCCATGGTGTGCGTCGAGTGTTCGCCGGCAGAACGCGCCGTCCGCCGGAGATTTTGGGCTTGGTCATACTACTTCTCCCTGCGATGTCCGTGGCACACCGGCTTTCACCCGGCGCTCGACCGACTCGAACACGAGGGCCGGCATCCGTGGCAACTTCGCCCGGGGGATTTCAGACGAAGGCGCTGGATGAGCCCCTCCGACGAAATCCCGCTCCGGTGGACGACCCGCGTCGGTCCGACGAGCCGCGTCTCCGATGCGACCGTGAGGAAGGGCTGGGACGACGTGGCCGGTTGGTGGGTCGAGCGTTACACCGAGAAGGGCGACATCAACCGGGAGTGGGTCATCGACCCGGCGCTCCTGGCGATCGTGGGAGACGTTCGAGGCCAGCGCATCCTCGACGCAGGCTGTGGAAACGGATACTTGTCCCGCATCCTTGCGAGGCAAGGAGCTCGGGTTGTGGGCGTGGACCTATCACCCCGGCTCCTCGCAATCGCGAAGGCGTACGAAGCGCAGGACCCACTCGGGATCCGCTTCCGTCAGAGCGACCTCGCGAAACTTTCGACGATCGAATCGGGCGCATTCGATCTCATCATCTCGAACGTGGTCCTCCAGGATGTCCGACGGTTGGACGCTGCGTTGCGCGAACTCCATCGGGTCTTGCGGTCGGACGGCCGGCTCATCTTCAGCATCACCCATCCAGCATTCGACATCCCACCGGCGCACTGGGTGCGTGAACCTCCGGACTCGGATCGAGCGGAGGAACGTCCGTTCATCGCAGTGGACCGGTACTTCGATCGCGTCGCGCTGTACTGGGGTCCGAGCGGACAGCCGGAGCTCGTCGGCTTTCATCGACCGCTCCGGGACTTCACCGAGGGGCTGCGACAAGCCGGATTCGTGATCGTGCGCCTAGAGGAGCCTCGTCCTCTTCCGGAGGCGATCAGACGGCGATACCGGCAGTTCGCCGACCAGCTGCGGATACCGAATTTCCTCATGATCGAGGCGCGAAAAGCATGAGCGTGGTGGGTCTCGCTCAAACGGTTGTGCCCGGAACTTTAAATTCCACCGCCCCGTATGGCGAATGTCCAGGTGACACTCATGGACGACAAGCCAATCAAGGTAACCGATGCTGACTTCGATAAGGTCATCAAAGAGAAACCACTCGTCATTGTGGATTTCTGGGCGGAGTGGTGCGCACCGTGTCGCGCGGTCGCCCCGATCGTCGAGGACCTCGCGAAGAAGTATGCCGGCCAGGTGACGTTCGCGAAGCTGAACACCGACGAGAATCCGGAGGTCCCGCAGCGCTACATGGTCATGGGCATCCCGACCCTCCTGTTCTTCAAAGGCGGGAAGCTCGTCGATCAGGTCGTCGGTGCGATGCCTCGCGCCCCGCTCGAGGAGCGGGTCAAAAAGCAACTCGCGTGACGACAGTTAGAAATACCGCCGAAATCCTTCGAGGAATTTGATGGGCAGCCTCATTGAGATGCTCGCCGGCAAGAAGAAGGCCCCTGCGGCGCCCGCCGAATCTTTGGTGGTCCTTCCCGTCGTCCACAAAGAGCACGAAGGCTCGTGCGGGCCGAACTGCAATTGCGGCGCAGGTGAGGAAGAAGGCGGCTGCTGCGGCGGTTAGTTCCCGTCCTCCATTGAGCACTTTCAGGGTTGAGAATCAGCGGAGATAATCGGCTCTCCTCGCTTTAATAGTGCCCATCGCGTCGATTCCTCCATACGAGGAGGATGTGACGATGGACCCCCTTGAAGCGTCGCGACTCGTGACGGACGAGTACTCGGCAAAGATTCTCGTCGCGACGTTCAAGAAGCCGAAGTCCGCGATCGACCTGAGCCGTGAGTACGGCATCCCGATCGCCGCCTGCTACCGGAGGATCCATTCGCTCGAGCGTGCCGGTCTCATCCGATGCACGGAGCGCGCCCTGACGCAGAAGGGCAAGCGCATCTCGCTGTACATGTCCCAACTCAAGAACGCGTACATCTTCTTCGAGAACGGCCGCCTGCGGGTTCGATTCCAGCTCGCGACCGGGATCACGAAGGACTTCGGCGGCGACTGGAGAGCCGTGGACGTCGTCGAACCGAGCCTCCCCGTGCAATACCCAACCCAATAACCCCTCCTCCACAACCCACAGGCAGGACCGAGAACCCCTCGTCCTGCCTCTTTTATTCTTGCTATGAGCAGAGGGGGACCTGCCGGTTCGGACCCCCGTCGGGGCCTGGTTGACAAAGCCGCCAATCGCCCATCGTCGTACGGTTCCGCCCGTCCTCTCAGATCTGAGACCGTTGACAATTTTCTCAAATACGGCCGCCTCGGATGGTCCGGCTCACCATGGACCGTGATCGGATGAAGTACCTGTTCCGCGAGATCCTCGGCGTCGACGTCGATGACGTCGTGCGAAAGGTCGTCGCGACGATCGCCGTGGAGCGCGCCAAGCAGGCCCTGGAGAACACGAAAGACTGGAAGCGGTACATGGAAGCCGAGGGCGGAATCGTGATCCTTCCCTCGAACGTCACCCAGTTGGGGCGGAGAGACCCGAAGAAATAGGCCGGCCGCGGGCGGTTGCGCGGCACTCTTCTCCTTCCATCCTTCCGTCCGCGGATTGTTTTAAATCGAACTTACGAATTAGGGACTTGATGTCGAGCTTCCGGGGGCGAGACGTCCTCTCGATTCGCGACTTCACTCCGGCCGACATCCAACTCGTTTTGAGGACCGCCCGCAAGATGGTCCCGA